>ENA-OOZY01000874-OOZY01000874.1-human-gut-metagenome-genome-assembly--contig:-NODE-874-length-20147-cov-8.432311_pt1 | contig 20147 bp, 23 predicted proteins | sample MGYA00241047_ERZ501410 | MGnify/ENA primary metagenome ERZ501410 (study PRJEB25962, sample SAMEA2042621) | human gut metagenome | biome: human gut; feature: human-associated habitat; material: faeces... | reverse complement strand
CATAGTGCGACCAGTCAACGGTCTGATTTTCGGTATTCGGTTTTTGTGTTCAGTTCAACAAATATGAATTTATCGCTTTTGTTTATCAACGAATATTGGCTTGCTGCCATCATCAATTTCAAATGTATTACTTCCAGTTCGTATATAAACACTTCCTATTTCCGCATGAATATAAGGAATAATATCTCTGTCATAATTACATATTGTATTGATGGAAAACACAGAATGATTGCTTGATTCGTTCATATAAGCCTCATCTTCATTACCCGATAAAAAACGCCATCCGCTATCTGGGTTGTCTTCATCTGGAGCTTCTCGATACATATATCCTACTTTAAAACCTTCTTTTGTTATTCTGTCAGATACAATGCATCCTTCTCCATTTGGTTCGTTCCAATCAATTAAATTCTCTATGTTGATACTAAGAAAATCGTTGTTCTTCTTTCTCTCGAAAAACATGATGATTCACCTCTCCAAATTCTGATTTGCTTGTTCCATAAAATTCATTTTAGTCGCTTTCAAACTTGCTGGCGGCGAACAGCATTTTATGCTGTTTGCGGACGGCAAGTCCACAAGGGATAGCCGCTTTAGCGGCGCAAGGGGGTGTAGCCACCTTGACGGAACGAAGTGACGCAACATTCTCGGTCATGCAGTTTTCTTCTGCTGACGGAGAATGACGCTCCGCAGGACGCACGATACTCCCGATAGGAGAGTATCGGAGGGCGTTAGAGAGCCAGAACCGCAGAGAAATCCGCATCAAGCGGACTGCCCACATCATTGAGGGCCATATCCTGTACGACAGGAAAAAGAGCAAGAAACACTGATTTGTCGCAGTTTGAAGTGACTGCGGCTTTTTTCATGCCAACCGGCGCAAGGAAGGAGTGAAGTCAATGGCTGTTTTTCGCGTCCAACGCACACGCGATTACACCGTAATGTCCAATTATCACTTGAGAGATCAGAACCTGCCCCTGAAAGCCAAGGGCCTATTGTCTATGATGCTGTCTCTCCCGGATGAATGGAACTACACCACGCGGGGGCTGGCCGCCATCTGCAAAGAGGGCGTGGATGCTATCGGTTCTGCCCTGAAAGAGCTGGAAAACAACGGCTACATCGTCCGGCATCAGCTGCGTGGTGCCAATGGCAGGATCAGCGATACGGAGTACATCATTTACGAGCAGCCCCACAAAGCTGAACCCCCGGATACGGATTCACCAGATACGGAAAACCCGGATGTGGTTTCCCCGGATGTGGTTTCCCCGGATATGGACACGCCATATCTGGAAAAGCCCGCAGAATTAAATATAGAAGAATTAAATACCCAAAAATCAATTACAGATGGATCAAATATCGATTCGATTCCTTTCCGTGGGTATGCGGCGGGAAGCCCGCCGGAACCGAAACGAAAGGAAGCGATGCCCATGAGCGAAATGGAAAGCTATCGGGAATTGATTTTGGAAAACATCGAGTACGACATTCTGCGGAAAGATGCAGGACCGTATGTGGAAGATCTGGACGAAATCGTTGAGATCATGGTAGAGACGGTCTGCGCCAAGCGAAAGTTCACACGGGTAGCTGGCAGCGACTTCCCCCATGAAGTCGTGAAGTCCCGGCTTCTGAAACTGAACTGCGATCACGTCCGCTTTGTGATGGACTGCATGAGGCAGAACACTACCAAAATCCGCAACATCAAGCAATACCTGCTGGCGGCGCTGTTCAATGCGCCCACCACCATGAGCAATTATTATACCTCGCTGGTAAACCACGATATGTACGGCGGCTGATAGCCGCCTATTTTTATGCCCGGACATCCAGGAGAAAGGATATGCCATGAAGCGACCTTTGGCTTACATCACTGCCCCCTGGGGCAGCAACGAATTTGAGAACACCGAAACCGCCGCCCGTTACTGCCGGGCCGTTTATGACGCCGGTTTTTCGCCGGTCTGTCCGCTTCTGTTCCTGCCCCTGTTTCTCAACGATGCGATTCCGCAGGAGCATAAGGATGGCATCGACATTGCCCGCGATTTTCTCCGGCGCGCTCATGTGCTGGTAGTTTGCGGCGATACCGTAGATGAGGCCATGAAAAATGATATTGCCATCGCGGAGCGGCTGCGGATCACTGCTACCACTCTGGACGGCCTGCTCACCGTAAAGGGCCAGGGGCGGGAGAAAGGAGGAAATCAGCATGGGTAAAACCCTTGGCGAGCTGATGGAGGAAATGCGTATCAAGGCCGGAGCGCAGAATTACAAAGGCCATGACTACCTGGATTTGGCCCGGTTCGATGAGAAGACCCGTCACATGATTATCTTTGATGTGCTAACCCACGATTCCCCGGTTGGCTTCAAGGGAGACCGGATGCGCCTGTTCCTCGCTGACACCGGTTATCAGAAAGCGTTGGAGAACCAGGAACGCGGGAATATCAAAATTCTGTCTCACGCCAGGGTCATTCGCGGAGATCTGTTCTATGACCGCAAAGACCAGGTACGGTAACGGAGGTTCCATGATGCTGAAATATCTGCTCCGGCGGTTGGTGGTGCCGCCTTAGTGAAAGCCGCCTCCCTGCAAATCTGACGGAAAGGAGTGATGAGAAATGCAGGAAGAAGTTGAAAACAGGACGCTCACTCTGGGCATCAATGCAACCAAGTTCTCCGGGCGGGTGTTAAAGGCTGCCCTATGCAAGTACCTGGCTTACCGCAAGGAAAAGAAATTGCAGGCCAGCCGGGACAGTCCTGATGTAAAGTCCTTCGGCAAAGTCAGCATGGAGGAATTACAGCAGGAGCATGGCGATATGCGCCAGCTCGATGTGCAGGACAAGAGCCTACGGGACTTTGACCGTATTGCCAGAGAACACGGCGTCCGCTACACCGTCTTTGAGACAGAAAAGGGCCATTTTCAGATTTTCTTCAAGGCTCCCAATGAGGCGAATATGAATGCCGCCTTTGAGAAGTACGCAGCCACGAAGCTCAAAAAAGCGGAGCGACGCGAATCTGTGCTGGGCAAGCTGGAAAAATTCAAGGCTCTGGTGAAAAACGCCGTGGTGGACCGAACCAAGCGAAAGGAGCTGGAACGATGAAACAGATCAACATCAAGAAGCTCCTGCTGCTGAACCTGCCCTATCTGCTGATCGGCCTCTTTGCCACCAAGCTGGGACAGGCATGGCGGCTGGCCGCCGGTGTGGACGCTTCCACGAAGCTGCTGCATCTGCCGGAGGCCTTCGCCGCCGCGTTTCAGTCCTTCTTGCCCAGCTTTCACCCGCAGGATTTGGTCATCGGCCTGCTCTGCGGTGCAGCCCTGCGGCTGGCGGTCTATGTGAAAGGCAAGAACGCCAAGAAATACCGCAAGGACATTGAGTACGGTTCCGCCCGCTGGGGAACGGCAGAGGACATCAAGCCCTTTGTCGATCCGGTTTTTGAAAACAACATCATACTCACGCAGACAGAAAGCCTGATGATGAGCAACCGGCCCAAGAATCCCAAGTACGCCCGGAATAAGAATGTGCTGATCATCGGCGGTTCCGGTTCCGGCAAAACCCGCTTCTGGCTCAAGCCCAACCTGATGCAATGCACCTCCAAGTCGTATCCCACCAGCTTTGTGGTCACAGACCCCAAGGGCAGTATCGTGGTCGAGTGCGGAAAGCTCCTGCAGCGCAACGGCTACCGCATCAAGATCATGAACACCATCAATTTCAAGAAGTCCATGCACTACAACCCCTTCTCCTATATTCACAGCGAAAAGGACATCTTGAAGCTGGTCACGACCCTGATTGCCAACACCAAAGGTGAAGGCAAGGGCGGGGACGATTTCTGGCTCAAAGCGGAGACGCTGCTTTACACGGCGCTGATCGGCTACATCCATTATGAGGCCCCGGAGGAGGAGCAGAACTTTTCCACCCTGATTGAGTTCCTGAACGCGATGGAGACACGGGAGGACGATGAGGACTTCCAGAACCCTGTTGACCTGATGTTTGAGGATTTGGAAAAGCGCAAGCCCAACCATTTCGCGGTGCGACAATACAAGAAATACAAGCTGGCCGCCGGTGTTGTATGCTTTAAGAGACTTCTTAATCAAGCGGTTGGGAAGTCTCTTAGAACACACAACCTAAAACCGAAGAAAGGAGCGCAAGTTATGAGAAAAAACGAGAAAATCACAGCTCTGTACGAACGACTGAGCCGTGATGACTTTGGCAAAGATGATGACCAACAGCGTGAGAGCAATTCCATTTCCAATCAAAAGGCTATGTTGGAGGAGTTCGCCGCACGGCAGGGCTTTACAAACATTGTCCATTTCACGGACGATGGCATTAGTGGTACTTGCTTTGACCGTCCCGGATTTTTGGCAATGATGAAAGAGGTTGAAGCCGGGAATGTGGAGTACCTGTGTATCAAGGACATGAGCCGCATGGGTCGTGACTATCTGAAAGTCGGTCAGATTATGGAAATCCTGCGTCAGCGTGGCGTTCGCCTTATCGCCATCAATGACGGCGTGGACAGTGCCAGAGGGGACGATGATTTTACCCCTTTCCGCAACATCATGAACGAGTATTACGCCAGAGACACCAGCCGTAAAATCCGTTCCACTTTTCAATCCAAAGGCAAGACAGGCAAGCACCTCACGGGGACGGTCATTTACGGCTACCTCTGGAACGAGAAACGAGACCAATGGTTAGTTGACCCCGAAGCCGCAGAAGTGGTGAAGCGTATCTTTGCCATGACGATTGACGGTTTCGGTCCGTATCAGATCGCCAATAGGCTGAAAGAAGATAAAGTCCTCATTCCGTCCGCTTACCTTGCACAACATGGCGAGGGCGTAAACAAGAACAAGACTTTCAAAGATGTGTACGGCTGGGGTTCTTCCACTATCTGCAACATTCTCCAAAAGCGTGAGTATCTGGGACACACTATCAACTTCAAGACCCGAAAGCATTTCAAGGACAAGAAAAGCCACTATGTCCCGGAGGACGAATGGACGATTTTCGAGAATACCCATGAAGCTATCATCGACCAGCAGACCTATGACCTTGTGCAGAAAATCCGCAGCAAGGTCAGACGCTACCCGGACGGCTGGGGCGAGGTTGCACCCCTCACAGGTTTGCTTTATTGTGCCGATTGCGGCGGCAAGATGTATGTCCACCGCACCAACAACGGCAAACGCATTTCTCAATATACCTGTTCACAGTACACCAAAGTCCCAGTCGGAACGCTCTGCAAGACACAGCACCGTATCAATGAAGATGTGGTACTGTCCCTTGTCTCCGATATGCTCAAAGCCATTGCCGAGTACGCCAAGCATGACCGAGCCGAGTTTGTCCGAGTGGTACAGGAAGCGCAGTCAAGCCAGCAGACGGCAGAGGTCAGGAAACAGCGGACACGCCTTGCCACCGCCAAGCAGAGAGTGTCCGAGCTGGAAGTCCTGCTCTGTAAAATCTATGAGGACAACATTTTAGGAAAGCTGTCCGACAGCAGATACGCCACTCTGGACGCTCAATACGAAAAGGAACAGTCCGAGCTTACCGTTGAAATCTCTGCTCTGGAAAAGGCTATCAAGAGCTACGAGAAGCACGAAAAGGACGCTGACCGTTTTATCGCTCTGATTGACAAATACGAGAACTTCGACAAGCTGACCATTGCCATGCTCAATGAGTTTATCGAGAAAATTCTTGTGCATGAGCGTGACCGCAAAGGCAGTATACAGACCACGCAGGAGGTCGAGATTTACTTCAATTTCGTAGGTCGTTTTGTTCCCCCGGCATTTGGCGAAGTGGAACTTACACAGGAGGAATTAGAGGAAATCCGCAAGCGTGAGGAACGCAAGGACAGACTTCATCAAAATTACTTGAAGCGCAAAGCCAGCGGAGCGCAGAAGCAATACGAGGACAAAATCAAGGACAAGCGCAAGGCGGAAATTGAAGCTAAGAAAGCCGCAATTCGTGCGGAGGATATTGCAAAGGGCGTGTTCGTTCCAGTATCGCAGTTGCCCGCAAAGGAGCCAAAGAAAGGAGTACAGACCGCATGAGAAGAATCATCGACAGCAGCCATAGTCCCGAAAAGAAGCGCCCCCATATCGGACATTATGGGCATTTGCGCAAAGCCTATCTTGAGAGCTACCGCCCCGACCTCTACGCCGCGCTTACCGCCAGCGAACGGCTTTATGAGCATTGCGCAGAGATTGAGGACGCCGCCAGAAGCCGTTTTAACATTATCATTCCTCGACTTGCCGCAAGCGTGGGCGCAACAGAAGCTTTCAAAGCCCAAGACCCTATGAAATGGGTAGGCTTGATGAACGCTTGCAAGGCACAAGCAGAGGAAATTGTGAAGTTTGAGCTGATTTATGATTGAGGAGGTACAGCATGGATAACGGTTACATTGTGAGATTTATGCGTTCAGATGATTTGCCAGATGAGGAATATTCTCATTGCAGTGAGGCAGACGCATTGGCGCAGTACACGTCGCAACAGCCTGAAAGTAATGACGTATATTTTGCAGTTCAGCTTATTGAGGTTAGCGGCAATACCCGTACCGTCAAAGCAACGGTTTTGCTGGCATTATCTGATGAAGAACGCGAGATTGTATCAAAAATAGGCTGCAACGAACAGTTCGATACTTGTTTGCGGCTTAAAGAAATTTTGCCGTTACTGTCTGATGATAGCATTAAGGAATCCGCTATAACGGCACGAATTAAAATTGAGAACATTTCCCCTGCTAAGTTTCCAATATTCTTTGACCTGTTAAGGAGACAAGCAGTAACATAAGAAAAGAGCCGTTTATGGGTTACTATCCCATAAACGGCTCTGCTTTCTCAAAACTGCACTGTATAGTTTTCGAGGTATTTGGCAACTTTTTCGAGTAGCTCATCTTTTGAGGTGGTGTTGGGATTAAGCTTCTCTGCCCATTCCCGACCTTCATGAATACAGTCCCAAGGAGATTTTTGCTGTTGGTAACGCCCTTTGCCGGGGTCATGATTTCCAAAACCATCAATACATCTATTCCATAAAGGCTTAAAACGCTCAATGAGCATAGATTCGGCAAGCGGAATCCAAATGTCATCCACGACAAGGTATCGACACATAAAGTCTTTTTCATTGAGATTGTTCGCTTTTGAAACTGATCCAAAGTGTTCGGACAACCTATTAAACAGGGCGAGTCCGTGGTCTACATTCATACCAAGACCACCCTTTCTCGCGCCTGCTGGTACAGCTTTTCCAACATAAATCGGAACATTGTACCCCTCTTTATTTAAGTCTACCAAACGCTTATACGGAGCAAAATCCCCACGATAATATATTGCATATACCCCAGCACCAATAAACGGTTCTGGCGGGAGCGTATGTACAGGTGAGGCAAGCATAGCCGCTGCTACACTTGCGCCCAAATTGCGCTTATCAAGAGGATTATATGGTTCAATTATTGGAATATCTTCTCTTGGCATGGTCTATCTCCTTTAAGTGTGCATAGACAGAACTACCAACGGCTTCTGCCAGCTTAACCGGCACAGCGTTTCCGATCTGTCTCATGCTTTCTGTCCATGACGCGACAAAGTGGTAGTCATCGGGGAAAGTTTGAATACGCGCACTTTCTCTGACGGTGTAATATCTAACATCACCATTGTCCAGCACGAGCATATTCTCACCGCCCGGAACTCCATGCGCCCCCGCCTTTATGGTTTTAGACGGTTCGTCTAAAACGCTCCCAGAATGACCGGGATAAATCTTCGCGCCTGCTCTGAAAATGTGATTATCAAAAGCGGCAGCTTCTTTGCTTTGAGGATCGGGCAAATCACCTATGGCATCTCTGGTTGTTTGCCAAGGACGCAAAGGTGCATTGCATTCCTCAACAGCAGACCGAATATTCTTTATTGCCTGTTTGCTAAGTGGATTACTCGTAGGCATAGCCATATTATGCCGCGCCCAATAATCTCCTGTAACCCATTTTGAATATAGCAGGGCTTCCTTAGAATGTGTTGGATTAGGGAAAGACCAATGCGCATCAACGTCTTTTCTGAATCCAACAATAACCACTCGATGGCGCAACTGGGGAACACCATAATCAGCAGCGTTTAGAAGTCGAAAAACTACGTTATATTCGCAATCTCCGTGTCTGTTTGAGGTGTGATGCTGCTCCAATAAAGTGCGGTGTTCTTCCCATGTCATACCTTGCGGTTTTACAATGCTGGGGTAAGTTAGCTGAAGAATAATGTAGCTGAAATAAAGGCTAAAAGATTTTCGTAATAAGCCTTTCACATTTTCAAAAATGAAAACTTCAGGCATGACTTCGCGAACAGCTCTAACCGCTTCTGGGAACATATCCCGCTTATCATTGTAAGCCTGAGCTTTTCCACCGAGAGAAAAAGGTTGGCACGGCGGTCCACCAGAAATCATATTGATTTTGCCTGTCAGCCCATCATACGATACCGTTCTAACATCCGACTGGTACACATTCCAGTCGGATATTCCATCAAAACCAGCGGCAATGTTTGCCTTGATATTGTCACACGAATCTTTATCCCATTCATACAGAGCCGTATGTTGGAAACCGGCATTTTGCAGACCTAATGCCAAACCACCCGTTCCACAAAAAAGCTCAATAGATTTATTCATGAGCGTTGTATTTTGCATAATAGCTGTCCTCCTTCTGTGCATAAGGACACACAATAATTATACTCAATACCCTCCCTAATTTCAAGATAATTCGGCATATTCATGTGTAAAAAATCTCTGAACGAGGGAGAAGCCAAAAACCCTTTAGGAACTAAAGGGCGCACTTCTATAGCCTGCCTCGCTCAGAAACAGGCGCATTTCATCACCGGGGCTGCCGTAAGGGTTGCCCTGCTTGCGGACAACAAACTCAATCATCCGGCAGGTGCTGTCCCGGAACCGTTCCACGGCCAGAATGTCATGGCCTTTCATCTCCCGAATGGGAATATCACTCATACACCGGCTCCTTTCTCAGCGTTCCTGCTGTTGCTGGCGTTTGCGCTGCCATGCTTCCAGCAGCTTGATAATGGTTTCCTCCATCTTCTTGGGGGTGTAGCTCTTGGGAAAGTATTTCCGCAGGGTGTCAGAGGTGAGCGTTACGCGGTCCAGCTCGCTTTTCTTTTCCTCAGACATAATGGCAAGCATCACATCTTCGGTCAAACGCCCTTCCTGGCTGAACTTCTTCATGCGCTGGGCCTGGGAAAGAGAAGGGTTAGCCTGTTCATAGTCCATTGTCTCAACAAGCTGTGCTTGTTCCTCCGGCTTGAGGAAGGACAGCTCATAGGCCGGACTAAGGGCGATTTTCTTCTCATCGACCATATCCAACAGGGGAGGAATCAGCTCGGTCAGGCGGATGAAGCGGAAAATCTGGTTCTTACTCTGACCGACCTGTTCGGCCAGTATCTCGCTGGATTTCTTACCAGCGAACTTGTTCCCAACTTGGGAACAAGTTAGATCTACGCGCTCACCCTGATGCTTCATGGCTTCCAGCTTCATCTTATAGGCAAAGGCACGCTCACTGGGAAGCAGTTCTTCACGCTGGAGATTGCTGTCAACCATGATAATCGTGGCTGCATCATCGTCCAGATCACGGACGATACAGGGCATTGTTTCTTTCCCGGCCAGCTCACTGGCGTGGTGCCTCCGGTGGCCGGCAACCAGCTCATAGCCGCCATCGGCATCGGGACGGACGATGGCAGGAACCAAAACGCCGTACTGCCGGATACTGTCCGCCGTTTCCATCATGGCCTCGTCATCCTTGACCTTAAAGGGATGGTCCTTAAACGGATGCAGTTCAGACAGGGGGATTTCCACTACTTTTTCGCGACTGGCGTCGGCGCGGCTTTCCTCGGTGGAAAACAGATCATCTACTGATGCCAGCTTTACATTTTTCGCGCTGCTTTTCAAGTTTCAGCACCTCCTTCGTCAGATTTTTGTAGGCGGCGGCCACCTTGCCCTCCGGGTCGTGGGCGTAAATACTCTTACCCTCGGCGCTGATTTCCTTGGCCCGGACGGAGTGCGGAATCTCAGAACCGAATACTTTGATTTTGGAACCGTAGGTTTCCCGCAGCAGGGCGCTGATCTCTTTTGCGAAGTTGGTGCGCCCGTCCACCATCGTCAGTAGGATGCCGTCGATTTGCAGCTTGGGATTGATCTGCCTCCGCACTTTGCTGATGGTTTGCAGCAGCTGTTCCAGTCCTTTGGCGGGCAGATACTCCGCCTGGACGGGAATCAATACCCTGTTGGCGGCTGCCAGTGCATTGACCGTGAGCATACCCAGGGAGGGCTGGCAGTCAATCAAAATATGGGTATAGTCCCGTTTCACCGTGTCCAGATACTGCCGCAGAATGGTTTCCCGGCTCATGGCGTTGACCAGGGATACCTCCATGCCGGAGAGCTGAATGTCCGCAGGCATCAGGTCAACACCCTCCGCATGGTGCAGAATACCCTCGCCGGGCTGGATGGGCGTATCGGTCAGGACCTTGCCCATCATATCGGAGAGCGTGACCGATAGCGTGTCCGGGCGGAAATAGCCCAGGCTGATAGACAAGCTGCCCTGGGGATCGCCGTCAATCAGCAGCACCTTTTTTCCTTCCTGTGCTAGTCCGATGCCGAGATTGGCGCAGGTCGTCGTCTTGCCAACGCCGCCCTTTTGGTTGGCGATGGCGATGATCTGTGTGTTCATGTATAGTCCACCTCCCAGTAAAAATTCCTAATGGACGGCACCACCGATCTTGACACAACCTCTTGACGGCACCCTCAAAATAGGAACAAAAAAACCGTTTACTCAAATGAATAAACGGTTTTATAAAAAGGACGCCATAGATTAGCTTCTATGGCGTCGTGAATGCATTATTTATTTTGATGGAATAGTAATCTCTGTAAGTGGCTTAATTTGAGTTACTATTGGAGTATACAGATCTGCATCAACTTTAGGAGTGGATAGAGATACAACAAGCGAATATCTTACTTTTTTATTGTAGCGACCAAGATAACTGCGTTCTCTCCACCAGCCAATGACTGGGTATACAGCAATATGGTTACACTCACATAAATCCACAGCACTAAGTTGGCAAAAATCAGAATGAATTGAACCGACATCTCGATTATCCGACCCTAAATACCAACGTTCGCTGCCGCTTGAACCATCACCCTTATCCTTTTTATCGTCACCCCGCATTTTAATGTTCACTCGTTTCTTAAAATCTTCCAAATTTTCATCAGAATTGATCACATCGAAGCGAAGGCCACATGACGGATAGCGATATTTGTCCTTCCAGCCGACCTCACCGGGGCCAGGTTCAATAAAATATGACAAAGTAACTCGTAATGTAACGGGTACTTCACCTAATGATTTCAATACTTCGCTGGGCCATGGTAACGTATGAATATGCATCTCATGCATTCCATTTTTCTCATAGGGTTGCAATTCGCCTTGAATTATCATATTGACGCTATTATTAAAACATTGCTTGGCTTTTTCTAAATCAGGTATACCATATCCACATGTTCTTAATAATCTGCGGCGACCCTTTGTCTTTGAATCTTCCACACAAAATTGCCGTTTCATTTCATCTGTCCATGAAGCGGAGTGTATCATTAAAGCTCGAACGGTTTCAGGCCACATATCGGGATATTCATCTAAAATCTGTGCACAAAACCAGGCAGCCTGTGCTGTTGCTGAGCTGGTTCCCCAAATAGTAGAGAATTGCTTTATTAACGGTCTATAATTTGTTGTTAATAATGATAGATCAGGGCATTCTGTATAATCCAAACCATTAGTTGCCACATTTCCACCATCAAACAAAACATCCGGTTTGATTGGCCATTTACTACTCCAAGTTTCAGACGTTGAACTATACGGAGATAATCCACCCGGTATAGCAACTGCTGAATATCCTTTAAAATCGGGATCTGCAATTGTAATATCTTTAGAGTAGGCACCAACAGTAATTGCATTCCAAGACTGACCAGGACTCTCAATGCAGTGTAATGTATTTGCATCGGGATACGGACTTTTTACAAATTCACTCGGATATACATTACCTGCGCTAATCAAGAATAGCCGTTTTTCAGTTTCTTCATCAGCGCCTGAAGTGACGCTGTCTACAGCCGCTGACCAAGATGTAGGACTTCCATCGAAAGTATTATAATCAGAAGCTGTCACTGCCATACAAATAATGCGTTGGGCTGTTGGATTTGCTATTTCTGCTATCGAAACTGCTTGCTCAGTAATGGCTCCGTACAGTTCTGGTAAGTTGCTCCCAGTTGGTGGCAGAATCTTTACAGATTCAATTTCTTGAGGAATAGAAATATGTTTTTGAGATATTAAAGCTTCTTTGAGATCTCCAAATAGAGCAATTCCTGCCATTTCTGATCCATGGCCTTGGTGGTCACCATTTCCCCAAGCTGAATCTACAGCTTGAATATGATTTATATCTATAGCTGGTGATAGCAACGGATGCGACGAAGTTACACCGGTGTCTAAAAGGCAAACGGATATATTACTTTTTTCGTAAGAGGTACGAGAAAGCAATTCTTTTATCCATTCTTTTTGCTCGTTGTTTGTCAACTCCTCAAAAAATGAAGTTGCTTCTTGAGCACGACGAATTTCCGTAATAAATGGACAGGAATCAATCAGGAGCTTCAAATGATCCGAATTAGCAAAAATTAACTTTACTATTCGTTCAGGAAAAACAATGTGCTTTTCATCAATTGGAATATTTTCTGCTCGGCAAATCGAGGTAACATTTTCTTCTACCCCTGCCCAAGAATTCGGATTTTCACTTTCATAGTCAAAACGTAGCCAAAGCTCACACCAGATTGGCTGCTCCGATGGCATCGTAGTAGGAGATCCAACCCAAAATGATTCCAGTATGGCGAGTTTGACATCTTCTATACTGCTAACCAAATCATTATTTTTGGGTTTCCCTGTTTTCGTCTGTTCAGTAGCATAGGCCTCAACTTTTTTCAAAAAATAGTTTTCTTTACCCGCCGGTATATATACAGTTGCTTTAACCGTATTAGAATCGGTATCTTCGTGAACATTTAAAAGGCGTATCCCTTGTGTTCTATTTTCAAGGCTTTTTATTGCCAAATCATGCTCTGATGCACCTGAAAATTCAAGGTAGACGCCCTCCTTATATCTGATGGCAGCCACTTGTTTTTGAGAAAGAGATTTTGCATAGCAATCTTTTAATTTTCGCTCAATAATAGCAGCATGGGATGCGACAACTCTTTTGGGGAAATTACTCCCCATTGGACGTGGAGAGGAGACGTAAGGCATCGTTTCCATTGTATGTGTTAAAAAGATATTCTTCTTATCTACAGCCATTTACATTACGCCTCCTTATAGGAATATATACTATGCCGTTCATCCAACAGGTGAATGATATCCTCTTGAGACATAGAGTTACCATTTAGGATGGAATTTTTTATTGCATCATCACATACTTTAACGATTTCGGCATGGCTTAATCCACTGGCAGCTTTGATCAACTTATTTGTAATTACAAACATGCCATCATAATTTACTAATTTATACTCAAATAGCCTCCTGATTTCCAAATCCGTTGGTAGAGAATAGTGAAGCACATCGTCAAAACGCCTAAACAGTGCTTGATCCAAAAGCTTTTGATTATTTGTTGCAGCAATTATAATACTTTCAGATAAATCTTGCTCAATAAACTGAAGAAATGAATTCAGAATCCTTCTCATTTCTCCAACTTCATTATCAAGACTTCTATCAGCACCAATAGCGTCAAACTCGTCAAACAGATAAACCCCAACCGTTGTCTGAATACTATCAAAAATCTGGCGTAACTTGGCGCTTGTTTCGCCCATAAATTTTGTTACCAGTTTATCCATCTGGACAGTATACAAGGGAAGTGAAAGCTCAGAGGCTATGACAGATGCAGTCAATGTTTTTCCTGTTCCTGGCTTTCCTTCAATCAGAATCTTTCTCCGATTAGTTAAACCATAAGAATAGAGTTTGTTTCTGTTCCTATATTCATTAAGAATACGTTGAATTTTTTCATTAATGTCATCTGAAACAATAAGCTCAGATAAATCACAATTTGGAACAGACAACAGTAACATTGGATTCTGCGACGTGAGTTGCACAATACTTGCTCGCTTACTTCCAAGTTTGTCAATTTGCATTTTTAATTCACGAGCAAGATTATCATGCCCGAGTTTGGCTTCATGAGCAGCTATTTGTAATACAACAGTTTTGAATTTTTCATCATTACGATCAACATACGCTTTTATTAGGCTTTTCATTTGCTCAGCTGTTGCCATACAAATCACCTCCCATAATTATAATAACTCATAATATATCATACTCCGCTGAGATCAGTTAGTCAATTGCTTCCGGAGACTTTATCCGTATTTCAAAAGCTTTGATAATTTCCAAGATTTTGAAAAGAAAAGGACACTTCACACCATGCGAAATGTCCTTATCAGATATTGTATTCAGTTGTGTCTTCACTTATAATTGAATGTAAAGTAGTGCAGTTCATGTGAACGCAGAGCGTTCCCCGGCTGCTAATGCTAATAACCGTGCTAAGAGCGCAGGTTTTTTGAGGTAATACGGGGTGTCCTTACGAGAAATTCCAGGATACTCGGATTGTTCAATTCCCTTGATTTTACGGTACTTTTTAGCACTACATGACATTGTGATGCACCCTGGGATATTGAATTTTCCAAACTCCTAAGCGGAAGGCCAGCGGTTCGAATCCGCTCAGGCGTACCAAAAACGCTGTGATCCCAACGGATCGCGGCGTTTTTTCTCACTCCTGCTTTCAAAAAAAGACCTCCGGCCCTTTATTGCAAAAAGGGCCGGAGGTCTTTCATAAGTTGTCAGTGCATCGCTTTCAGAAGCCCGCGCGCCTGCCTGTCGGTGCGGCGGCGGGCCGGAAGGGGTCACACGCAATGCTTCGGGCGATCCTCCGGCGTCCAGTTTCTCGGGTTCGTGTCATCCGGCACAAGTCCCGCCAGGATGGCCTCATAGTGCGCCGCCTTGTCGTCCATGTATTCCGCGGTCGCCTTTGCTTCTTCCACACGCCTATGGGCCTCCGCCCGCTGCTTCAGGATGATCGCATACCGCGCCCGCAGATTTTCCTCGGAGCCCTCCAGCAGGCACAGCCGGCAATACTCCTGAATGTCCCCGATGGACGCGCCGCAGCCCTTCAGGCATTTGATGCCCTGCATCCAGTTGACGGATTCCTCGTTGAACACCCGGCGGTTGCCGCCGTCCCGCTCACAGGGCAGCAGGCCTTTATCCGTGTAAAACCGCAGGGTATGCTCCGTAACATCGAACATCTTTGCCATCTGCTTGATCGTATAGTGCATGACCCACCTCAAATTCTCTTGACTTCGTGTAACTCGAACCTGTTATGATGATTATAGCATAGCGGTCATGCCTATGCAAATACGAGTTTGGAGGACAGATATGGAATATTTGACTTTGCATAACGGCGTTCAGATGCCGCTTGCAGGCTTTGGCACATTCACGCTCGGCGGTGAGACCTGCAAAAATGCGGTGGCGGCAGCCATCGAAAGCGGTTACCGGATGATCGACACGGCGGAGGCCTACGGCAACGAAAAGGAAGTGGGCGCAGGCATCAGGCAGAGCGGCATTGACCGCCGGGAGCTGTTTCTCGTCACAAAGGTGAACTTCAAATCCTATGAAAATGCGGAGCAGTCGGTCATGCAGTCGCTTGCAAACCTGCAGACGGACTATATCGACCTGCTGCTCCTGCATTGGCCGTTTGCCAACTACTATGCGGCGTGGCGGGCACTGGAGAAGCTGTACGCGGAGGGCAAAGTCCGGGCCATCGGCGTTTCCAACTTCGAGCCGGACCAGCTGCTGGACCTGATCGCCTACAACAAAATCGTCCCGGCGGTGGATCAGATCGAAACCAACCTCTATTGCCAGCGCAGCACCGAGCGCAGCTGGATGGATCAGAAGCAGGTGGCGCACATGGCCTACGCTCCGCTGGGACAGGGCAATCGAAACGAGATGTTCGGGGAGCCTGCCGTACTGGCGTTGGCGGAGAAATACGGCAGGACACCGGCGCAGATCCTGCTCCGGTTTTTGACGCAGAAGGGCATCGCCGTCATTCCCAGAAGCACCCGGGCGGAGCATATCAAAGAAAACCTTGCCTTGTTTGATTTTGCACTGACCGCCCAGGAAATGGCGCAGCTTTCCGCACTGGACCGGAGGGAACCGCTGATCGGCAAGCCGGAAACGCCAGAACTGGTGGCATTCTCGCTGACATGGTGAAAGGGCATCCCTCCCATGCGCCGCATCACAGCCCTATCCGCCGGCGCATCACCTGTCCGTCACGCGCCCTCCGGCGGCGTCCGCCGTCAAAGGGCGGTGCCTGTCTTAGGGACGAAAAAGCCTTTCATATCAACGTGTTCCAGCTCCAACAGCTTCACTTTCCGGTCGATGCCGCCGCCATAACCGGTGAGACTTCCGCTTGTTCCGACGACGCGGTGGCAGGGGATCATCAGGGAAATGGGGTTGTGCCCCACCGCGCCGCCGACGGCCCGGGCGGACATTTTTGCCAGTCCGCGCTGGCCCGCGATCCGGGCGGCGATCTCCCCGTAGGTCATGGTCTGCCCGTAGGGAATGGTGAGCATGATGTCGCAGACGGCCTTCCGGAACGGTGTGGAATCGTAACAAAGCGGCGGCAGAAAGTCAGGTTCTCTGCCGGAAAAGTATATATCCAGCCACTTTTTCGCGTCTTGCAGCAGCTGCTCCCGCTGCTGCGTCTCCGGCGGCAGGATGTTTCCGTAGTGCTTCTGCCCGTTGAACCACAGGCCGATGACGGCCCTTTCGTCACAGGCCAGGGTGATGTCCCCCAGCGGGGATGCATACTGAGATGTATAGATCACGGCAACGATCTCCCTTCATCATGCATTCGTCCTTGAACAAATAACACGTTCATCATGCATGCATGATGAACCACGGCGGCTCAGTCCACAAAAATATCGGACACGGCATACAGCGCGGCCCTGCCGCTCATGCGAATACGGCCACCCTCCCGGGTGCAGTACAGCGTGCCGCCCCGGGGACTGGCCTGATAGGCCACCAGCGTGTCCCGGCCCAGCGTGTCCGCCCAGTAGGGCACGATGTGGCAGTGGCCGGAGCCGCAGACGGGGTCCTCCGCCACGCCGCACTTGGGGGCGAAGCTGCGGGACACGCAGTCGTTTTCGCCGCTGCCCGGTGCGGTGACGTGCAGCAGCAGACCGTCCAGCGCCCGCACCTTCTCCTGATCCACGGTCATACGGCGCACCGTGTCCTCGTCGTCAAAGACGCACAGCAGGTCGCGGCCCATGTAGGCCGCCTTGGGCACCGCGCCGTTCATAGCCTCCGCCATCGCCGCCGTCACCGGTACCGGCGTCAGCTCATAGGCCGGGAAATCCATCTCGTACAGGTCGCCCCGGCGCACCACGGTCAGGCCGCCGGACAGGGTGTGGAACGTGATGGCTGTGCGGTGGGGCGCCGTATGCTCCATGATGGCGCTGGCGGTGGCCAGCGTGGCGTGGCCGCACAGGTCGATCTCACCGCCGGGGGTGAACCAGCGCAGGCGGTAGTCCTCCCCCTCCGGAACGGCAAACGCCGTCTCGGACAGGTTGTTCTCACGGGTAATGGCCATCATCTTCGCCTCGTCGGGCCAGCTGTCCATCACACAGACGGCGGCGGGGTTGCCGGCAAAGACCTTGTCCGTAAAGGCATCTATAACATACTGTCTCATGTGTATCGTTCCTTTCTGCGGCATTTTTGAGGTGCGCTCCGATTTGCGGCCATTATAGCACGGCGGACAGATGAACGCAAACCATTTCAGCGCGGAAAAGCACAGAACTGCGCGGCACATCCTGTGCCGCGCAGTTCTGTGCTTCAGGCGGCAGCGCTCAGCTGTTGCCGCCCCAATTTTCGTTCACCCAGTTTGGGCCCCACACGGCGGCGGGGTCGTACCGTTCGCCGCTCCAGTCGCCGGTAAACAGCTTGCCGTCCTCATCCCGGGCCTGCCCGTCCTCGTCCAGCGTATAGCCGGCGGGTACGGCAAAGTAGTTGACGCCGTCATAGTACCAGATGCGGCCGTCCGCCGCCTCGTAGGCGGCGTTGGCCAGGTCGGCATACGCCGCCGCGTCGCCGTCGCGGTAGAACACGCCGGTGCTGCGGCTGTCCAGATTGCGGGGCGTTCCGCTGTCAGGCATCAGCACCAGGCTGTTTCCATCCGCGCTGACGCAGGGATAGAGGATCTCCGCACCGCCCATGAAGATGCCGCGGCCGTCCTCCTTGTTATACAGGTCGCCGCTGCCCATGGTGTTGTTGATGTCGCACTCGATGACCCGCATCCGCTGGGTATCAAAGGCCAGGGAATAGCCCAGCGCATTCTGCCACACGCCGTCCAGCACGGCGGTGTCAGGCACCGTCATCTCGCCCTGGGCAGGCTGGAAGTACAGGCCGTTCAGCTCGCCCCATTCGCCGCCCTCCTCGCCGTTGAGGTGGAAGGGCCGGAAGCCGGTGCCCTCCTGAATGAGGTAGTAGTCGTTTTCACCGGACAGGTCGCCAAATTCCAACACCAGATCGTCATCCCTGTCATGGTACAGGCTGCCCGTCCCCACCCGGCCGAACCAGGTGCGGTAGGTATAGCAGCCGTTGGGCAGGTCCAGCAGCAGCTGACCGCCGTCATCTCCCTGCCATGTGGAGACATCCGCTTCAAAATCCTCGTCGGCCAGGATCTGCCCCCCGGAAAAGGAGCTGTTCGAGCCGCCGTCATCAGGAACGTCATCACCGTCGTCCACGGTGCCGCTGTCACCGCAGGCCGTCACCGTCAGGGCCAGCACCAGTGCCAGCAGCAGGGACAGATACTTTTTCCAGCTTTTCATATTTCTCTCCTTATCGCCGCTTACTGGGCGCGCATGTAGCAGTCGTACTCGCCGCCCCAGTACAGTGTGCCGTCATCCACCACCTGCATATCGTAGGTGACCGCATCAAAGTCCGCAGAGTCGGCGTAGTACAGGCCGTCCCCGCCGCCGTCGCGGAGGGCGCCGCCGTCCACTCTGGCGGGGTCGCCGTCGCCGCCGGGACGCTCGTACAGCTCCCAGCTGCCGTCAGCGCCGATGACAAGGATGCTCTCCGCACCGGCATCGCCGTCCAGATACCACTCGCCGGCCAGCGCGGTATAGTCCCCGCCGGTCTGCACATCGCCGTCGAAGCTGCCGCCGTCGTCCACGATGCCGCCGTCGTCCACGATGCCGCCGTCATCTGCTGTGCCGCTGTCACCGCAGGCCGTCATCATCAGGGCCAGCGCCAGCGTCAGCAGGAGGGCCGCCAGTTTACGCATACGCTTCATGTTCGTTCTCCTTTCTCACTTCTCCGCGTCCAGCGCCACGGAGGATTCCTCCGGCTGGAACACAAATGTCTCCGTACCGTCATCCCAGAACCAGACCAGCAGCGTGGTATCGCCGTTCTCCGTGAACAGCATGGACACATCGCTGTCGCCGTCGCCGTTCCGGTCGGCGAAATCGATGCTCTGGAACGCCTCCCAGGGGTCGCCCTGTACGGCCATGGGGTATGTCACGCTGCCGTACTCCGTCTGCACCTCCGCATCGTAGTAGAACACGGCATCCTCCCCGTGGACGCACACCAGCACGTCGGTGTCTTCGCCGTCACGGGTGATGATGCCGCCGTCCCGGACGATGCCGGTGGTGCGCCAGTCGTCCCCGGCGATCTCATCGTCCGCCGGGCCGGACGGTGCCGCGCCGCAGGCACACAGTCCCAGACACAGCGCCGCCGCAAGGAGCAGCGCTCCCGTTGTTCTCTTTTTCATACCGTTCCTTCCTTTCCGCACAGCGGTGCATCCTGCCTTCCAGATACAGGAAGATCCACCGTACTGCTATTGTACGGTGGATCTGTCCGGATAACTATTAACCTTTGGTTAGTGACGCGCCATATCCACCAGCCGTTTCCGCTTGGTGCGCGTGTCGCCCTCGATGAACAGCTTGGCGTAAATGCGGTTCACATACTGCTTGACGCTGCCCTCCGAGAGGTACAGCTTCTCCGCGATCTCCCGGTTGCTCAGCCGCGCTGCCGCCAGCAGCGCCACCTCCCGCTCCCGTTCCTGCCGGTTAAAATACTTTTCAAACTTTCCTGACCAATAG
>ENA-OOZY01000873-OOZY01000873.1-human-gut-metagenome-genome-assembly--contig:-NODE-873-length-20156-cov-3.798766_pt1 | contig 20156 bp, 17 predicted proteins | sample MGYA00241047_ERZ501410 | MGnify/ENA primary metagenome ERZ501410 (study PRJEB25962, sample SAMEA2042621) | human gut metagenome | biome: human gut; feature: human-associated habitat; material: faeces... | reverse complement strand
GGCGGACTGGCGCTGCGGTGCGGGCCGGGACAGGTGCTGACCGCCCGGTGCTGGCGGCGGGACGACCGGCTGACGCTGGCAGACAGCCGGGGGCAGCGGAGCGTCAAGCGGCTGCTGGCCGAACGGGGCGTGACTCCGGAAAAGCGGGAGACTATCCCGGTGCTCTGCGTGGACGGCGCCATTGCCGCCGTGTGGGGCGTAGGCACAGACAGGAAATTCCTGCCGGAGGCATCCGGCGAGAAGATATATATTATATATAATGAGAGAAAACTAACGGAGGATACAACGTATGGCAAAGAGCAATATGGATCAGGACATTCTGAAGGTCCTGCTGTCTGAAGAGGAGATCAAGGCCCGCGTGCAGGAGATGGGCGATGAGCTGTATGACGCATTTCAGGATAAGAACCCCATGTTTGTGGGCGTTCTCAACGGATGCTTCATCTTCATGGCGGATCTGGTGCGGGCCACCCAGCTCAAGAGCGAGCTGGAGTTCATCGGCGTGTCCTCCTATAAGAACGGCACAAAGTCCTCCGGCGTGGTGCAGATCACCCGCGACCTGCAGCGGGACATCAGCGGCCGGGACATCATCATCGTGGAGGACATTCTGGACTCCGGCAACACCCTGGCGTTCCTGAAGAGCTATCTCATGACAAAGGGCGCGGCATCCATCACCATCGCCACGCTGCTGGATAAGCCCGCACGCAGGGAGAAGCCCATTACCGCCGACTACGCCGGTTTTGTGGTGCCCGATGAGTTCGTGGTGGGCTACGGCCTGGACTATGCACAGCAGTACCGCAACATGCCCTACATCGGCGTGCTGAAGCCGGAGGTATACAGCAAGTAACATCGCACGAAAAATATACGATCTGTATAGGACGTGCGGCGACGGGAAGAAAGCAGGAGGCAGGACCATTATGGAAAAAAAGGGCGGCAAGCGATTGGCGCAGAAGGAAGACGGCAGAGGGCGCATATCGGCAGCGGACGTAAATCCGGCGGCGGAGGAGATCAGAGAGCCGGCAGCGGATACGGCGGGAGCGCTTTCGGCGGCGGAGACACAGCCGGAGACGGCGGAAAAGGCTCCCGCCGCGGAGAACACGCCGGCGCCGGAGACGGCACAGCCGCCTGTCAGCCGGGCAAGACGCCTGTGGAACGACTACGGCTACCTGGTGGTGACGCTGGCGGTGGTGTTTGTGCTGTTCCGGGTGCTGCTGCAGCTATCCTATGTGCCCAGCGGCTCCATGGAGCCAACCATCCCCACCAGGTCGCTGAATATCGGGTTGCGGCTGCCCTATGTGGTGGGCGATCCGGTGCCGGAACGGGGGAATATCGTCACGTTCTGGGACGAGGAGCTGGGCCATGTGCTGGTGAAGCGGGTCATCGGCCTGCCGGGGGACAGCATTACCTTTGAAGGCGGCTTCGTATATATCAACGGGGAGAAGCTAGAGGAGGATTATCTGCCGACCAGCGGCATTACCCAGAGCGAGAAATCGTTTCAGGTGCCGGAGGGCTGCATCTTCGTGATGGGCGACAACCGCACCGGTTCCAACGACAGCCGATTTTTGAGCGAGCCGTATATCCCGGTGGAGAAGATACAGGGCCGCGTGCTGCTGGCCATCTCCATCGGCTCGAACCAGAGCTGGCAGGGTATCCACTGGATCGCGTAAGGGGGAGAGGATTTGGAGAGAAGACGGTTTGGCGTCACCGGGCTGCTGCTGGTGGTCCTGGTGGTGATATTCGTGGGATATATGGCCGGGAACATGCGGCGCTCCGGCGATATCCCGTACAGCCAGATGCGGGCGCTGTTCACGGAGGAGAAGGTGCAGTCCTTCGCCATCGAGGATGCACGGCTCACCGCCGCCCTGCGGGACGGCACAACGGCCACCTGCGAGCTGTACAGCTTTGATGCGTTTTACGAGGATCTCAACGATCTGGTGGTGGAGCAGAGCAAGGCGGGCATCATCGAGGCCTACGACTACCACGCGGACCACTCCACCAACTGGGTGCAGGTGCTGCTGCCCTATGTGCTGGGGGTGCTGGGGTTCATCCTGCTGCTGAACTTCATGAACCGCATGGCGGGCGGCGGCACGGCGGCCAACGACAAGATGGCCCGTTTCGGCGAGGCCCGTACACAGAGCCTGCCCACGGGCAGCAAAAAGGTGACATTCAAGGATGTGGCCGGGGCCGACGAGGAGAAGGAGGAGCTGGAGGAGATCGTTCAGTTCCTGCGGGATCCGGAAAAGTATACGGCATTGGGGGCGCATATCCCCAAGGGCGTGCTGCTGGTAGGCCCTCCGGGCACCGGCAAGACGCTGCTGGCCAAGGCCGTGGCCGGCGAGGCGGACGTGGCGTACCTGTCCATCTCCGGCTCCGACTTTGTGGAGATGTATGTGGGCGTGGGCGCCAGCCGTGTCCGCGACCTGTTTGAGCAGGCCAAGAAGCAGGCGCCGGCCATCGTGTTCATCGACGAGATCGACGCGGTGGGCCGTCAGCGCGGCAGCGGTCTGGGCGGCGGCCATGACGAGCGCGAGCAGACACTGAACCAGCTTCTGGTGGAGATGGACGGCTTTGCCGTCAACGAGGGTGTGGTGGTGCTGGCCGCCACCAACCGGGTGGACATTCTGGACCCGGCGCTGCTGCGGCCGGGACGGTTCGACCGGCAGGTGTATGTGGGGCTGCCCGACATCAAGGGCAGGGAGGACATCCTGAAGATCCATGCACGGGGCAAGCCGCTGGCGGAGGATGTGGATCTGGGCCGTGTGGCCCGCAGCACTGCGGGCTTTACCGGCGCCGATCTGGAGAACCTGCTGAACGAGGCGGCACTGCTGGCCGGACGGCGGGACCAGAAGTTCATCACCGAGGACGTTATCCACGAGGCGGTCATCAAGGTCATCGCCGGGCCGGAGAAGCGCAGCCGCGTCATCCCGGAGATCGAGCGGAAGCTGACGGCCTACCACGAGGCGGGACACGCCGTGGTCATCCACGCCCTGCCCGACCACGACCCGGTGCATCAGATCACCATCGTGCCCAGGGGACAGGCGGGCGGCATGACCATCTTCCTGCCGGAGGAGGACCGCTCCTACCGCTCCAAGGCGTACATGACCCAGCAGATCGTGTCGCTGCTGGGCGGCCGGGCCGCTGAGGAGATGACGCTGGGCGACATCTCCACCGGCGCCTCCAGCGACATCCAGCGGGCCACTGCCATCGCGCGGAAGATGGTGGGCACCTACGGCATGTCGGAGCGGCTGGGGAACGTGGCCTTCGACGCCGGCACCGACGAGGTGTTCATCGGCAAGTCCATGGGCCACACCCGGCCCTACTCGGAGAAAACGGCGGCGGAGATGGACGAGGAGATCCGCACCATCATCGACGGCGCCTACCGGCAGTGCAGGGACATCCTGACAGCGTACCGGCCCCAGCTGGTGGCCGTGGCGGAGTATCTGCTGGTGCACGAGACCATGGACGCGGAGACGTTCGAGAGCTATTTCAGCGACAGTGCCGCCGTCAGGGACGGCGAATGAGAGACGAAAAGAGGCCCTGCGGCAGCGCCGCAGGGCCTCTTTTGTGCAGTTGATGGAGAAGAAGCTGTAGGAAAGACGAAAAGCGCGGGCTGCGTTTGGGCAAAATGACGAAAAGCGTGTCCGTGATAGAAAGACAGATGTCGGGGGTGTGGGCGGCGGAACGGCGGGTGTGTGCGTGACGGGGGGACAAAACAAACGAAAAAGCGGCGGAAAGCCGCTGCTGCACGGGGAAAACGGCACGATTTTTCGGAGTAAATCACTATTGTAATTGCGGGGCTGTTCCGATAAAATGTGAACATTCTATGGAGCGCCGGTTTGGGAAGGCGCTCCGGAGAAAGCTTAGGAGGAAAATGAAATGAAGAAGTTTTTTGCGATGCTTCTGGCGCTGGTCATGGCGCTGAGCCTTGTGGCCTGCGGCCAGCAGGGCGGTCAGCAGGACAGCGGCGACAGCGATCAGCCTGCCGGTAACGACGCCCCCGTGGCCTATGTGCTGGCGGAAAAAGGCGATACATACTCTCTGGGTCTGGCCAGCAACTTCCAGACCGCTTTCGAGAAGCTGGGCGGCACGGTCGTGATGGAGACCTTCCCCACCAACACCACCAACTTCTCCGACTACCTGCAGAAGGCCATTGATAAGGGCGCTGATGTCATCTTTGCCCCCAACTCCATCACTGTGGCCTCCAGCCTGCTGCCCCAGGCCAACGACTTGGGCGTGGAGTGCCCCATCATGGCCGGCGACACCTGGGAGTCCTCCGTCATTCTGGACGGTATGGCCAACACCGGTCTGGATGTGTACTGCTCCACCTTCTTTGATGAGAGCGACTCCAGCTCCACCGCTGCTGCAGACTTCGTCAACGGCTTCAAGGCGTGGCTGAACGCTGATCCCAGCGCCCTCACCGATAACGGCGGCAACGACATCGTGGCAGCCGTCTCCGCACTGGGCTTCGATGCCTACAACGTGGCTGTGGCCGCTATCCGCGCCGCTGCCGAGGCCAAGGGCGCCGACATGACCTCCGTGGACGTGGCCTCCGCCCTGTGGACCCTGACCTATGACGATGCCGTTACCGGCAAGATCCAGTTCAACGCCACCGGCGACGCCATCAAGAACTGCGCCTACATCAAGAAGGCTGCTGCCGACGGCTCCAAGTTCGAGTTCGTCAAGACCCAGGAGGTCGAGAACAGCGACGTGCAGGCCACCGGCTTTGACTACGGCGACGCCGCCGGCGTGAAGCTGGACACCGCCAACCACAAGATCGTCATCGGCGTGTATGAGCCTCTGACCGGCAACAATGGCGGCGGCGGCAAGCAGGAAGTGCTGGGCATGAAGTACGCCAACTCCCTGGACAACAAGATCGAGATCGCCGGTGAGGAGTACACCGTGGAGCTGTATGTCTCCGATAACGGCTCCCTGGAGGAGAACGCCGTGTCCGCGGCTTCCGCCATCGTGTCCTCCGGCGCCCTGATCTCCCTGGGCTCCTACGGCTCCGGCGTGTCCATCGCGGCGGCCGACACCTTCGCAGAGGCGCAGATCCCCGCCATCGGCGTGTCCTGCACCAACGCGTCTGTCACCGACGGTCACGACTGGTACTTCCGCATCTGCTTCCTGGATCCGTTCCAGGGCTCCGTCATGGCCCAGTTCGCCTGGGACATGGTAACGGCTGCGTAACATCCTGATTTCGTCCGCAGAAGTACGGTGGCTCACACCACCGTACTTCTTTCGGTTTGAGAGGTGACATTCATGAATCTGACTCCTTACCTGATCCGAGGGCTGGCGACGGGCGGACAGTTCGCGCTGGTGGCCATCGGATACACCATGGTATACGGCATCCTGAAGCTCATCAACTTTGCCCACGGCGACCTGTTCATGCTGTCGGGCATCATGATGATCTATCTGGCGGCCTCCTTCCCCACCATGCCCATGTGGGTGACTATCCTCATTATGATCGCCCTGACGGTGTTCGTGGGCTTCGCCATCGAGAAGTGCGCCTATTCCCCGCTGCGCACCGCGCCCCGCATGTCCGTGATGATCTCCGCCATCGGCGTCAGCTATCTGCTGCAGAACCTGGTGTGCTACATCACCGGCGGCCTTGCCAAGCAGTTCCCGGAGATCCCCCTTGTCAGCCAGAGCGTCCGGGTGTTCGGCGTCAAGGACAAGCTGGCGGTGTTCATCTCCCCGCTGGTGGCAGTGGTGCTGATGGTGGTGCTGGTGCTCATCATCAACCACACCAAGTTCGGCATGTCCATGCGGGCGGTGTCCAAGGACTTTGAGACGGCGCAGCTCATGGGCGTGAAGATCAACCGAGTTATCTCCATGACGTTCATCATCGGCTCGTTCCTGGCGGCGGTAGGCGCGCTGCTGTACTTCGCCAAGAACACCGGCATCAACCATATGGCCGGCTCCACCCCCGGCATCAAGGCATTCATCGCCGCGGTGGTGGGCGGCATCGGCTCCGTGCCCGGCGCTGTGGTGGGCGCACTGCTCATCGGCGTGGTGGAGAGCCTGGCCAAGGCCTTCGGACTGGCGGATTTCAGCGACGTCATTTCCTTCGCGCTGCTGATCATCATTCTGGTCATCAAGCCCACGGGCCTCTTCGGAGAGAAAACGACGGAGAAGGTGTGAGAAGATGAAAACGACATTTTGGGAGAAAAACAAGCGTACCCTCTGCAACCTGATCCTGGTGGCAGTGCTGGTGGCGCTGGTGGGCTGTGTGGACGTCTTCGCACCGTCCTCGTCCATGTGGTTCCCGGTGCTGCGCAAGGTGTGTACCTTCGCACTGGCGGCGGTGGCCATGAACCTGCTCAACGGCTTTACCGGCCTGTTCTCGCTGGGCCAGGCGGGCTTTATGCTGCTGGGCGCCTATGCCTACGCGATCCTGACCATCCCTGTGGGGCTGCGGGGCACCGTGTTCCGCAACTACGGCGACAGCCTGGTGCAGTTCCAGATGCCGCTGGTGCTGGCGCTGCTGGTGGCCGGTGCGGTGGCCGCGTTCTTTGCGTTCCTCATCGGACTGCCGGTGCTGCGGCTGAAGAGCGACTATCTGGCCATCGCCACGCTGGGCTTTGCGGAGATCGTCCGCGGTCTGGTGCAGCTGAGCCAGTTCGGCCCGCTGACCAACGGCCCCGACCCGCTGAACAACTTTACCGCGCCGAAGAACGTGATGCCCTACGCCGCTATTGCCGGTGTGTGCATCCTGCTGATCGTGCTGCTGATCAACTCCACCTACGGACGGGCGTTCAAGGCCATCCGGGACGATGAGATCGCCGCCGAGGCCATGGGCATCAACCTGGCCCGGCACAAGATGATCTCCTTCGTGGTCAGCTCCTTCTTCTGCGGCGTGGCCGGCGCCATGCTGGCCATGTGCAACACGTCCGTGTCCTCCGTATCCTTTACCACCAGCATGACGTACCAGATCCTGCTGGTCGTGGTGGTGGGCGGCATCGGCTCCGTGTCCGGCTCCATCATCGCGGCGTTCATCTACTACGCCAGCAGCGAGTGGTGGCTGCGGTTTCTGGATCTGGAGACATACACCGCAGCGGGTACCCGTATCCCCCTGCTGGGCTACGGCTTCCGCATGGTGGTGTTTTCCGTGCTGATCATGATCGTGGTGCTGTTCTTCCGGAAGGGTATCATGGGCACCCGTGAGGTATCCGTATACGATGACGTCCGGGCGGCGGGACGCTTCCTGAAGAAGCTGTTCGGCGGCAAGGTGGCGAAAGGCGGTGCGGCATAATGGCGGAAATGAAGAATGTGCTCCGTGTGGAGAATGTGACCATGCAGTTCGGCGGCGTGGTGGCCGTGGACGATCTGAGCATGGAGGTCAACGAGGGCGAGATCGTGGCGCTCATCGGCCCCAACGGCGCCGGTAAGACCACGGCGTTCAACGTCATCACCGGTGTGTACGCCCCCACCAACGGACAGGTGCTGTTCAACGGGAAAAAGGTGGTGGAGAATCATCCCCGGGGCAAGATGCGCCGGCAGTACAAGGGCAAGCATGCGGGTCAGTACAAAGCCGTGCTGGAGCCGACGCCGGATAAGCTGACGAAGATGGGCATGGCCCGCACGTTCCAGAACATCCGGCTGTGGAAGTCCATGACCGTGTTTGACAACGTGCTTATCGCCAAGCACCTGCGCCGCAGCAGCAATATGTTCACCGCCATGTTCCGGCTCAATGCCAGGGAGGAGGCGCGGCAGCGCGCCGAGGTGCTGGAGCTGCTGCGCGTGGTGGGTCTGGAGGATGTGAAGGACGAGCTGGCCACCAGCCTGCCCTACGGCAAGCAGCGGCGGCTGGAGATCGCCCGGGCCCTGGCCACTGCCCCCAAGCTCCTGCTCCTGGACGAGCCGGTGACCGGCCTTGATCCCATCATGACCGGTGAGCTTTACCATATTTTCAAGGACTGCATAGAGAAGTACGGCGTCACTGTCATCATGGTTTCCCACGATATCCGCGGCACACTGGGACAGGCAAACCGTATTCTCCACCTGTCCGGCGGGACACAGCAGTTCTTCGGGACGACGGAAGAGTATCTCAGAAGCCCCGTGGGGCAGAGATTTGCAGGAGGCGGGCTATGATGGATATCTTTATTGAAATGATCAGCTATCCCTTCATGGTGCGTGCCATCATTGTGGGCTGCCTTGTTTCCCTCTGCGCTTCCCTCTTAGGGACCAGCCTTGTACTGAAACGGTACTCCATGATCGGCGACGGACTCTCCCATGTGGGATTTGCCGCCCTCGCCATCGCTTATGCTTTTCACGCGGAGCCCCTCACCATTTCCATCCCTGCCTGCATCGCCGCCGCCTTTTTCCTTCTCCAGCTGAAAGACAGCGCGAAGATCAAAGGCGACTCTGCCACGGCTCTTCTCTGCAGCGGCGCTCTTGCCATCGGCGTCATGACGATTTCCTTAAGTACGGGAATGAATACCGACGTGTGCAACTACATGTTCGGCAGCATCCTTGCCATGAGCGCCGATGACGTGCGCCTTTCCGTCATCCTCGGCATCTCCGTCGTGCTCCTTTTCATTTTGTTTTATAACCGTATATTTGCAGTCACCTTTGATGAACCGTTCGCCTCCGCCACCGGCACACGGACAAGGCTCTATAATATGATCATCGCCTTTCTCACAGCCATCACGATCGTCCTTGGCATGCGCATGATGGGCGCGCTCCTTATTTCCAGCCTGATCGTATTCCCTTCGCTCACCGCGATGCAGCTCTGCCGGCAGTTCAAGACGACGATCATCCTCTCCTCCGTTTTCTCCGTGGCCACATTCATGGCAGGACTCACCATCTCCTACATGGGCTCGATTCCCACAGGAGCATCCATTGTCGTCACTGACATTGTCCTCCTCTTTATCGCCGCGGGCATACGGAAAATGAAAGAAGGCTTTTGAATGAGAAAAGAAATATGGCTTCTCTGCCTGCCGCTTCTTATCTTAGGCGGCTGCGGCACACAGGAAAAAGCGCAGGATCCGCCGCAGATCATTACCAGGAAAACCGTGCAGGAAGCAAAAAAAGCGGAAACTCCTCCGGAGGCCAAGGAAACACCGGCGCCGGCAGAAACACCGGAGCCGGCTCCGCAGAAAGAAGAACAGCCGGCGCCTAAACCGGCTGCTCCTGAAGGGAAAAAATCGAAGTATCCTGTCTTTGAATATCCCTACAATCTGGAAACGGACCGGCAAAACTTTGATTACAACAACATAGACATCGTCGTCGGCGATAAGCGGTATATGACACAGATCAACGACTGGTTCATGAACTTCCGCGACTACAAAGACAAAACTGTCCTCATCGAAGGCTATTTTATTTCCATCAACGGCCACTACTTCGTAGGAAGAAACGGCCCCACCTGCCCTTACTGCACAGGCGGCTATGTGGATTTTGAATTTACCTCTGACGGCGACTTCACCGGCTATGAAGACGGCGTCACATGGATCAAAGTGTACGGCATCCTCCGCGAAGCCACTGTCCATCTGAACGACCACCTCACCGCCCCCTTCTACCATCTGGAAGCGGTGAAAGTGGAAAAAATGGATCAGCCGGGGATCGGAACCATCACCGATTAAACAAAGAAAAGAGTATCTTCACTCCTGCGCGGAGAAGATACTCTTTTTCATTTCCATATTTCCTTTTATGCCCACGTAAAAACGCCGTCTCCTGCCAAGACAGCGTCTTTCCTCATAAACACAGGAGCCCGCTCCTCTGCTTCCTGTAATATTTCGTTTTCCCCCGAATCAGCTCACCGCCGGGAACCAGCCGGCCGCCGTCACCGTAATCGGGGACATAAAGTAGATCCCAGCGCATATCCGGATCACCGCTACCGATCCCGTACCCGTCAAAAGCGGCCATCTCTGCATGTGTGTAAATATCTGCCACCGACAGTCCAAGTTCTTCCACAGCCCTCGCGCAGAACATCGCAAGCGCTTCCACCTGCGCCTCTGTTGGCGGCTCACACCCCAGATCCACACCGCTCGGCGCGTCATAGTAGCAGCATGCGTCACGGCAGCACGCCAGCGCCACACCGATCGACCGGCTGTTCCTGTGCCATGTATGCGCCAGGCACTCCGTGAAATCCTCATGAATCACATGGCAGTACCCGCCCCGGTCAATCACCACATGATATGCCAGGCACTCCACCAGCTGGTACGGCGCCCCCGTCCAGTGGCAGTAAATCCGGTCAGTCCTGCCGCGGGCAGCCTCCAGGCGCGTTCCTATTTCATCCAAAGTCATAATCCGTTTATCCATATTTTACGGAAAGAAATACTTCCTTCCCCTCATCACTTCCTTTTCAACTTCCTTACCAGCCCCGACAGCACCCCGACACCGGCATCATTCAGATTCTCCACGATACTCAGCATCTCCGACGCCGCCAGATAACTGACACACATTTCCATAAACAGGTCCGGCCGTCCCACGCTTGCCAGAAGCCGGTCTGCCGCACCGCCGCCGACGGTCAGCAGAATATAAAGCACCATCTTTCCGGCAAACTGCCGCTTCATCTGCCTGCTGGAAATCATTCCGGCCCGATGCGCCGAGGGAATCGCCAGAATGCACGATACCATATCACGATCCTCTTCCCCCTTCGCCTCCAGATACTTGTGGGCAAGCGCCATCCACTTCGTCACCAGATCAATAAATACCGCCAGCGCAAACAAACTGATCAGCTCAAAGGGAAAAACCCCTTCCGCCAAAAGACCCGTCGTCACCAGTTTCACCTGCCAGTCCTCCACAAGCCGCTCTGAAGCCCGTTCAAAAGCCTCCATCCACGAACCTGCGTCCATAAGCCCTCCTTTCCGTCAAAAATAAAACTCCTCACAACGGGGCCGTTCAAAGAAATACGCCCCTACCTCATCCGGCCTGATCTGCAGAATCCGCATGGAATTATAAATATCCCGCTGGGAAAAATGAAGCTGATTATTCAGCCGCAGAGACAAAGACGTCTTGCTGATCCCCAGCCTTGCCGCAAAAACAACGTCAGACCCCAGCTTCTCACGGATCCGTGCCCGAAGCCTGATATAATCAAAATGCATTCCCAATCCTCACTTTCATTTAAGAAATATCCACTTCCGTTACAAGAAATTCCTCGTTTTTGCATCTTTTATAAAATATCGCTCCTTTTTATAGAACATATGTTCTATATTAATTTAAGAATAGAACTTTCTCCCCCGTCTGTCAATAGGCGTTTCCGCAGCCCTGCGAACCCTATTTTCAAAAACGGACGGGAGAGCGTCCTATCCTAAAAAGGAAAAGCCCGAGTCCGTAACCCGGGCCCTTCCCTGCCCATCTCCGGCGGATTATTCGCCGTCAGTCAGAACAGCCACATCAGAGCGGCGGACAGAATCAAGCGCCTTCACCTGCAGTCCGGCGATTGCCTTCCCCGCATGAAGCAGCTCTTCATCAGACGCGCTTTCCCTGATATTGTTAAAAGCCAGATTCTTTAAAGAACCGTCCGTATTTTCAACACGTACCAGAAGCCTTGTTTTTTCCACAGATTTGGAAACTGCCATAAGTATCCCTCCTTTCCTTTTCCATATATCTTTGTTATATACCTCTTTTAAAATTAATGAATTTCCTCTTCCGTAGTGGTCACCATGACCGCCTTAGCGAAAGAAGCCGCCCCGATGCCCTTGCCGTTTGCCAGCACCGGCATGATTTTTGCGGCCTCCGCCTGCACGGCGGCCAATGCGAGCCCGTCCTTCGGATCGGCAATGCTCACAATAAGCTCCGTATTCGCGGAAGTCAGGAATTTAAGTTCCAACTTCTTAGCCATACTCTTTTCTCCTTTCTCTGCCCCCTCTCCGGAAAGGAACAGTCCTTAGCGCTGTCATTATAGTATCCCTTTCGAGTTTAAATTTGCTGAAACAGGAAAAATAATTTGAAAATTTTTTTGAAATACTTTTCCCGCACTCCCATTTCTTCCCATTTTTATCCCGACAATGCAATAAAAAAATACCGCCGTTAAGCGGTACTTCTCAGTTATATTTACAGCATGTCTGCTGCCGATAAAACATGAACGCATCTATGTGATGAGGAGTAATGACTCTATTCCGCTCATAACTTCCCACTAGGCTCTTTCCATTTCCCTCACCACAGTCATAGATCCTTCACATTCATTCAGGATGACGCTTGCCGTCCGTCGTCATTCTGAACGGAGGCAAGAATGCCTTGTGGGAAAAACAGAAAACGGAACAGTGACACAGAGTGAAGAATCTATGACTTCTGATGACAGCTTATCATGAATTCCATTTTTATCGGCAGACGATCATAAAAGGCTGTAATAAAACATTTCCGCGTTATATCACAGCCCCTTACTCATGCTTTTTCTGCAAATAAGAATTGGCATAGCCGCATTTAACAACTATGCCATATTTCCAGAATTATAAACTTCTAACTTTTTTATTTATAAAATTTTCCCGCTTTACACCGACACGTCACATCGGTCTGTCACTTTATAGCACTGAAATATAAGATTCTTAAAAGGTTTATGTAACCTTTGTTACATAAACCTTTTGTTTTCTATATAAGCAATCGCCTCTTTGCTACTAAATTCTATATTTATTCTTTCTCTTTTCAAATGCAATTTGACCGCCTTCAAGAATATCACAAATATGCTGTTGGATACCTTTTGAACTAAGTATACCATCCTCTCTACGTCCGGTTGAATCCAAAACAGGATTGTCATTTTCGATTGCACCTGAACGATATTCAAATCGCTTCTCTTTATTTTCGGATTTACTGCCGCTTTGGTTTGCTATTATAATTTCTTCTGCATCCGCACCAAGCACAATATTAGCATTATGTGTAACAACAATAATCTGTCTTTCTTTTTTCTTGCGACGAATGAATGGAATTAGTTCATCAAATACCGATCTATTATCAAGATCATCTTCAGGTTGATCAATCAATATAGGGCACTTACTTTCCTCTAAATCAATTAAAAGCTTTAACAAGACTAACGCCTTTTTACCAGGAGACATTATTTTAATATCATCATTGTCCATTATGACTTTATATTTAATATTATACCAATCATCATTAATATCCCTCAGTGTATTTTCCACATTATGTCCTTTTTTTGGTTCAAGTATTTCAGACAATAATTTTTTTATGATTTCTTTCAATTTTTCACTATTGTACGACTCTTCATTGAAAGAATCTAAATTAATTGTTTCTTTAAACTTTACAGTTCTTACAATAAAATCATCTTCAATTTTTTTCAGAAACTCATCTTTTCTAAACGGAACTTCAACGTTAAACTTTATTTCATGCTTTTTAAAATCATCTTCATTATTTACAACATTGGCATATTTATTACGTATTTCCTTTATTTGAAAAGGAATAGCAGATATTTCATCAATTATTGCTTGTTCTTCATCTTTTTTTACTTTCAATTTCTTTTCTAAAGCAATAAATGCATCGAGCTTATTCTTTTCAATCAGTATCTTAGCCGTAAATTCAGAAACAGCTTTATTATCTTGAATTTTAGGTTTTAATTCTTTAATAATTGACTCATGTTTTTCTTTTTCAAGTTGCAATTGCTTTTGTTTATCAAGCAACTCCTTTACAAAAGTTTCCCTCTTGGAAATCCATTTCTTATTAGCTTCCTCTATAATTTGCTCTTTTATTTTATTAATTTCTACTAAAATTTCTCTTGAGAAATCAACAGAATCCATAGATACGGGAATTGCAATATCGATTATAGATGAAAGCAACTGTATCTCATCGGCCATTTTAGTAATTTGTTTTGATATATTAGTGTTTTCTATTAATGCAGTTTCATATCTCCTAATATCTCCATCAGAAATATCTAGTTTTTTGGAGAGTGCCTCTTTCTGTTGTTGAAGTTTCAAGATTTCTTTTTCTATTCCATCCTTATCACCAATTTCCTTTTTCGCATCTTCCGTCTCAATCGTTTTTCCATGGATATCTAATAATCTTAAAATTTTAACATTTAAGTCTGCTTTTTTTTCTTCTATAGAGCCCAGCATAGTATTAAATGCCGTCTTAGCATTTGTATTATTTAATACGACACTTTGAATCATCTTATCTATTTCTGTTGTCACTTCCTGCTCATCACTCAAGCAATTTAAATATGATTGTGGAATGTAAACAATATGTCTATTACGATTACTTTCACCATCAGACCAATAAACCAACGTATTGTTCAATTCTTTGGTAGTAGCGTTCACAATAGCCTCTTTTGCCTTTACTTGTTCTTTATCAATTGTTTTAGCTACATTATGAAGAAGAATTGATTTACCGGTTGATTTTCCACCGATAATACATGTCAACTTATCATTAAAATATATTGGTTTATTTGAAAATTCTTCATCATTAAAAACCACTCTATCAATCACATAATAATCAGGCTTGCATTCGGGTTTTGTATCAGAGATGCATACACGTTCTTCAGGCTCATAGATTATTTGTTTTAAACCATTAAATGTAATATCAGCTTTTATCCATAGCTTGTTTATGGGATTATAATTTCGTGCATCATGATTATCCGATCCGATTACCATTGGTTTTGCACCAATAACAGGAAATACACGTTTTCTATATTCATCAAAATCCCGTACTTGTCCCATTTCAAACATAGATATCGTAGCAGCGTACTCTTCTTTAACGGCTTGATTATGGGGCAGAGAATTAGAAATCCTATCATCAACTCCGTTTGTTTTCCGCCCTGCATGTATAGAGATCAAAGCATCATGTTTCTTCGCAAACTCTACAATTGAATTGTAGTCCCAATATATTCTTTCATTATTCTCACAATTTTGGGCAGAACGTTTAAATACATTAAAATCTTCTACCAATTCATCTAAATCAAGTTTATCTGAAAAAATCAAAATCACATGAATATTAGTGTCGCCTTTATCTGTACGCAACTCCACACCAGGAAAAAACACTATGTCAGGAGATAATCGCCTTAAATTAGCAATTCTATCCTTATCTATTACAAAATGATCTGTTATTGCTGCCGCTACAATATTATTTTCTCGTAGTTTCTGAACTAATATTTCATCACAATTCTCATCTTTACATTTATAGTCATATGAACTTGCAGTATGTAAATGCAGATCCCATCTTCTCCATTCAGATCCTCTTTTAAACGATTGCATGTTTTTCTCCTTTTCTAATCTAAGATATGTAATATCCGTAAAATATCATGACACCATTGAGAAACTTTTTTCTTTACACAGATACGTCGCGCCGGCCTGTCACTTTGTAGAAGAGGAGAAGCGACAGGATGGACGTCACTGTAAGAATGGTGGCATAAGCAGAAGCGTTCCCGTAGTTGCCGCGGATGACTTCCGTGTAGATGGATACAGTGAGCGTCTGCGTACTGTTCGTGTACAGGATGATAGATGACGACAGCTCGCTGATGATGGTGACCCAGCTCATGATGGCGCCGGAAAGAACGCCGGGCATCATCATGGGAACCGTAATCTTACGGAAGGTCGTCATGTCGGAGGCGCCCAGGGAAATGGCTGCTTCTTCGATGCTGGGACTGATATTTCCCAAAATGGCAGTGGAGGAACGGACGGTATAGGGCATTCTCCGCACCGCGAAGGAAATAATCATGATGAGTGCCGTTCCGGTAAGGATAATCGGCGATTTATTGAACGCAAAGACGAAAGCGATCCCGAGGACGGAGCCGGGAATGATGAAGGGGAACATCGTAATGACGTCAAGGATGCTGTTCAGTGTATTTCTTTTCCGCACGGAAAGGTAGGCGATAAGGACACCTAAGACGAGGACGGCAGCGATGGCGCAAAGTCCCAGGAAATAGGTATGCCAGATGACATCATTGTCCTTGGCAAAGAGTGTCGCATCATAACTCTGAAGAGCGAATCCGCCGGTGAATACCTGCCCTCCGTTTGTAGCAAGGAAAGAGGTGTACACGACGACGAACTGGGGAAGGATCGCCAGTCCCACAACCATGTAGACTGCCAGATGGGCAAGGATATTCCGCAGACCGCCGAGTGATTCCGCCGCCATGGGTTTCAGAGCGGTCATGGCGTAGGTATTTCTTCCCGCGAGAAAACGCTGGACGAAGAACATGACGATGGTGAGCCCGATCACGATGCAGCAGATGGCTGCCGCGAAGCCGTCATCGCCCGATACTTCTCCCATGAACTGGTTGTAAATAAGGATGGGGAGTGTCTTGTATCCCTCACCGATGAGCATGGGCGTGCCGAAGTCAGCAAAGACACGCATGAAAACGAGCATGGAGCTGGCAAGGAGTGTGGGCATGACAAGAGGCACGATGATTTTCCAAATGCGCCCCATGCGGCTGCACCCCAGGCTTTCCGCCGCTTCATTCAAAGAGTTGTCCAGATTTTTCAGCGCTCCCGATACGTAAATGTAAACGAGGGGGAACGACTGGAGCGTAAAGACGAGGACAATGCCGGCAAAGCCGTACACACCGCCATAATGGAGTCCGAAGGTGTCGTTCAGGAACTGGGTGATGACGCCCTGCCGCCCGAGCATCTGTATCCACGCGTATGCCCCGATGAAAGGCGGCGACAGATAGGAGATAACGATGAGGATATTCAGGAAACTGCTTCCTTTTATTTTCACGCTCCTCATGAGGTATGCCAGGGGGAGACCGAGAGCCGCCGATAAAATCGTGGAAACGACAGTCACTTTCAGCGAGTTTACCATCGTTCCCCAGTAGAATTTTTTGGCGAAGAAATGGGCGAAATTCTGAAGCGTGAGTGCCCCTGTATCCCCATGAATGACACTCCGGTACAGAATGAGGAATATGGGATACATGATGAAAAGGGCGAAAGCCGCAAGAATAACGACACTGAAAAGGTTCCAGACAGTCAGATTCTTTTTCATAATCCTTCCTCTCTGATCAATGTTTCTTCCGTTGCCCGGCGGAAGACATTGATTCGCCCGGCTTTGACGGTAAGCGTGACGGCGCTGCCGTCGGGAAGAATATCCTGGCCTTCCTGGGTCTGGAGAATCTCCAATTCCTGCCCGCTGCCGGTGGTGATGAAGTAATGGGTGGTAAGACCGAGGAAGACGGAAGAACGGATCACGCCGCGGATCCCTTCTTTCGTACCGGGCTCCATATCAAATTCTTCCGGACGGACGGAAATGATGACTTCTTCTCCGTCCTCCACGCCGCCTGATAAGTTATCCATGTCTACAAGCCAGTCTTCATTTTCTTTAAAGGAAATGCTTGTCTTATCTCCTTTTTTCACGATATGTCCGTCCAGCAGGTTGGAGAGCCCGATGAAAGTCGAAACGAAAACATTCTTCGGCCTTTTATAAATATCCGCCGGTCTGCCGATCTGGCAGATAACCCCGCCATTCATGACGGCGATACGGTCGGACACCGCCAGCGCCTCTTCCTGGTCGTGGGTGACATACACCGTGGTTATATCCACCCGGCGCTGGATCTGCTTGATGGCGTTCCTCATTTCGATACGGAGTTTCGCGTCCAGGTTGGACAGCGGTTCATCCATCAGAAGTACCTGCGGCCGGATGACGATCGCCCGCGCAAGGGCGACACGCTGCTGCTGCCCGCCGGAAAGCGCTGTGGGCATACGGTCTTTCAGGTGGTCGATCTTCACGATCTTCAGGATTTTATCCACCCGCTCTTCGATTTCCTTTTCAGGCACTTTCCGCATCCGCAGACCGAAAGCCACATTGTCTTTCACCGACATATGGGGAAAAATGGCGTAATTCTGGAAAACCATGCCCATATTTCTTTTATCCGTCGCCACATCGTTGATGACATTCCCGTCGACGGAAATCGTACCGCCTTCGATGGAATTGAATCCGATAATCATAGGGAGCAGTGTCGTTTTACCGCAGCCCGACGGCCCTAAAAGGGTGAAAAATTCGCCCGGCATAATATCCACGGACAGGCCGTTCACCACCACCGTATCCCCGTACTTCTTCACCACTTTGTCTATATTGATAGAAACACTCATAATAACCTCATAACCTCGCGCTTCAAGCGTCATCTATAAAAAAGAACGTCAGGCGAAATGCCCGACGCCCTCTGATGACCTGATTACTACTACTGCCTGGAATTTTCCAGATGTTTATTCCATTCCGCCACGACTTCTTTCTTATGGGCAGCTACCCAGCCTTCGTCATAATTCTTGAACAAAGCGATTGTGTCCTGGGGTGTCATGTAGTCAGCAAGCTTCACACCCTTGCGGAGCGGACGGACGGTGAGCGTCTTTCCTGCCGCTTCCTGGATCTTCTGGGAAAGCATGAAATCGACAAATTTCTTCGCATTTTCCATATGTTTTGCGCCTTTGATGATCTGTACGGATTCGCCCGGGAAAATGGCTCCCTCTTTCGGGAATACGACTTCTACGTCAGCGCCGTTCTTCACATAGGTAGCCGCCGGATCTTCCCAGGTAAGCCCCACGGTATATTCGCCGTCGGCAGCGCCTTTATGGACAGCACCGGAACTGTTCAGGAATTTCCCGTCCACATTCTTAATGAAGTTATCCACGTACGCCCAAGCCTCGGGGGACATGGGATCTCCATCCTTGCCCTTGGCGTAAAGCATCGCCATGAGCACCTGGAACGCAGAGCTGGAATTGGCGGGGTCGCCGCAGGCAATCTTGCCTTTCAGCGCCGGATTGAGAAGATCGTCAAATCCGGCAATCTTCATATCGCCCGCCAGTTTTTTATTAACGATGAAAACGGTGGGATCGGCAAACGCGGGAGAGAAATATCCTGTCTTATTTTTGGCGGCATCAATCATATTCGCATCTTCCGGGGATACATATTTCTCAAAAAGTTCCTTCTGGGAATCCAGCATCGTCTGATCAGCCGCCCAGAGAATATCGCCCTGGGGATTGTCCTTTTCAGACGCCACACGCTTTACGAGGGGTCCTGTCCCCGCCACAATAACATTGACTTTAATCCCCGTTTCTTTTTCAAAAGCGGGAATGACAAGATTGTTTAAGCTTTCGCTGCGCGCCGTATAAACGGTCAGCACCTTTTCCTCTGCGGGAGCGGCCTTGGCGGTATCCTTTTTATCTCCGCCGCAGCCGGAAAATACGGAACAGAGCACAGCAGCACATGCCACCGCCAAAGCTGCTTTCTTCAATCTTTTCATGACAATCCTCCTTGCCTTTCATCATAAGTAAACTTCCTATTTAAATAATACCATGTATATTGTATCATTATTCATTCCTGTGTCTATACCTTATAAGCACAATGTATAGCTTGCCTGCAACTGTATAGGAAATACTCATAGAGTGACCAACAGGCATACCGATGTGTGCGGAAACGGGTACGCAGAAAGCAGGAGAAACCGTCCGCCGATGCCGCATTTCCCATGTAAAAACGCTCCCCGTATAAAGGAAGCGTTTTTATCTATACCGTACGGATATTTCCCCTATGTTTTAAATCTGTCCGATGCTCTTCAGGATCACCTGGGCAATAATGGCGGAGCCGATGTAGGTACCGATGAAGACGACTACACTCACCAGAACGATGCGCCAGCTGCTCTTGGCGAAGACATCGAGATCCTTGCAGATGGCAATGCCCGCATAAGCCAGGATCGGGGTGCAGAGCTGGAGGAACCCTACATTCTTAACGGACGCATTGATAAAATCGGATCCCGGGAAGCCCGGATAGGTCAGAATACATCCGAGGGTGACCACATAGGCTACGCCGGGGATCTTTCCCGGAAGGACGCGGCCCATCCACATGCCGATGAAAGCGATGGCGATGAGGATACCCATACCCGGAATCGCCTGCATAAGATCATTCTTGGTGCCTACGGTATTTGCCACGAGGGACATCACGCCTGTAATAATAAGAACTTGAAATATTTCTGTCAGTTTCATTTTGTCCCCTCCTCTTCTTTCGCCTCTGCCACATCGCACTCTTCCCGCTTCGGCGGAGCTTCACCGTACTTAATCCGATAACAGATTTTATAGAGCCATTCCGACATGGGGAGGGCGAGCCAGATACTCATATAAATACCGTCCAAACCTGAAAGCATATTACTTGCCGCACCGAAAGCTGCCAGTTGGTCGGCCATCTGCGGATACATGGCGGAAAGAGAACCTACCGCCGCCGTCATCATGCTTGCTGACCCCACGCCTGCCGCCATGGCGAGCGCCAGAGGGTGGAAAGGCAGGTAAGAAGCTGAC
>ENA-OOZY01000865-OOZY01000865.1-human-gut-metagenome-genome-assembly--contig:-NODE-865-length-20265-cov-4.007818_pt1 | contig 20265 bp, 17 predicted proteins | sample MGYA00241047_ERZ501410 | MGnify/ENA primary metagenome ERZ501410 (study PRJEB25962, sample SAMEA2042621) | human gut metagenome | biome: human gut; feature: human-associated habitat; material: faeces... | reverse complement strand
AGCGAAGCGTCCCTGCCAGTAACTTTGCGCGTCCTCAGACGCGCCCCCAAGCTGCACATTCGACCACTCGCACATTGTCGCGCCAAATGGGCGCGACCGACCACCTGCCCCTCCAATCCGACCACCTATTGAATTTCGCTTGCCGAAATCCGCTTTCTTCGTTATGATATTCTCATCAGAAAGGAAGTGACCCCGCATGGATGACCTCAAATCGGACGCCCTTCGCGACATGGACGTTGAAATCCGCTTGGATGCCACCCGCCGGAAGCCCCGCTTCATCATCGAAACCGCCGAAATGACCCCGGAATTGACCCGTCTGATTCAGCAGCTGACCGCGCGCGCCGCCGTCCCCATCATCGGCTACCAGCAGGACAAGGCGTTCCCGCTCCAGCAGGATTCCCTCGTCCGTGTCTGGGCAGCGAACAGGCATGTCTACGCCGCGACGGAAACAGACGAGTTTCTCCTCCGCCAGCGGCTCTGGGAACTCGAAGAACGTCTCGATTCGCACCACTTCATCCGCATCAGCAACAGCGAAATCATCAACCTCCGCCGCGTGATCGCCTTTGATCTCTCACTAACCGGCACCATTTGCGTCAGCCTGCAGGGCGGACAAATCAGCTACGTCTCCCGGCGCTATGTCCGCACGATTCGGCAGGCGCTCGGATTGTAAGAAAGGAGCATCCCCATGAAAAGGCAAGTTTTCCTGCGTTCCCTGCTCGGCGCATTCGTCGGCTGCTTCATCGGCGTCGTCATTATCATCTGCATTTCGCTCGCCATCGGCGGCGGGGACATGCACGTCGCCACCCCCGCACTGCTGGCGCAGGTCGGCAGCGAAGTCGGCGCATTCAGCCTGCAAATGGCAGCCGCCATGCTCATTGGCGCTATTTGGTCGGGCGCGTCCGTCATTTGGGAAGTGGAGCGGTGGAGCCTGCTCCGGCAGACGCTGACGCACTTTCTCCTGTGCAGCGTCGTCTGCCTGCCGATTGCGTGGGCAATGGGCTGGATGGCAGATCAGCCCGGCTGGTATCTCTTCGGCTTCGTCGCGATGTACGCCGGCATTTGGCTGATTAACTACCTGCAAATCCGACGGCGCGTGCGGGAAATCAACGAGCGGCTGAAGCAGGTGTGAGGCTGATTCTTCGTTATCCCCAGTCAATGCACAGCCTGTTCACAAACTTATCCCCAAGGTTATCCCCGTTCTGTGGATAACTGTAATGCTATTTCCGGATGAAAATGAGCCAAGATGCGCCGTGAATTTTTCGTTCTGGCTAACACGAATGAACCGCAGCGTAGCAGCGCTACGCTAAGTGGAATGAGCGGACGCCAGAGCGGAAAAGGCGCAAGCAGATGGCTCAGGTGAATCCGGAAAGAGTATAACCCCTGCGGCAATCGGAAGGACTTCCGCCGCAGGGGTTTCTCCTTATTATCCAAACACTCTGACGCGAATCACGCCCGCAATCGAGGAAATGACGTTCAGCGCCATCTTCGACGGGCGGTCAGACAGCTCCATCACCGTCACCGCAACGTCCTTGCGGGACTTGTTGACGAGGTTGTCGATGTTGATCTGCTCCGCCGAAACGCAGGTTGTAATCGTCGCGACCATGTTCGGGACGTTCTCGTGGATGACCAGCACGCGGACGCCTTCGGGCGCGCCCAGCGGCACGTCCGGCAGGTTGACGCTGTTGCGAATCGAGCCGACTTCGAGATAGTCGCGCAGCTCCGCCGCCGCCATCCGAGCGCAGTTGTCCTCGCTTTCAGGGGTCGATGCGCCCAGATGCGGAATGCACGTCACCTTCTCCACGCCGAGCAGCTCCTCGCACGGGAAGTCGGTCACATAGCCGCCGAGCTGCCCGGACGCCAGCGCCGCCTTCACGTCCGCAGTATTCGCCAGTTCGCCGCGGGAGAAGTTCAGCAGAATCGCGCCTTTCTTCATCTTCGCAATTGTCGCTGCGTTGATGCTGCCGCGCGTTTTATCATTCAGCGGGACGTGGAAGGTGATGTAATCCACCTGTGCGAATACGTCCTCATTCGTCGCAGCGCGGCGGACGCTGCTGCTCAATGCCCATGCGCTTTCAACCGAAATAAACGGGTCGCAGCCGACGACCTTCATGCCGAATCCAGCGCTGGCGGCGTTCGCGACGAGCCGCCCAATCGCGCCCAGACCAATCACGCCGAGCGTCTTTCCGCGCAGTTCCGGCCCGACAAACTGTCCCTTGCCCTTCTCAACGAGTTTCGGCACGTTCTCCTGCCCCTTGAGCGTATCCGCCCAGCGGATGCCCGCGGCAACGTTGCGGCTGCCCAGCACGAGCGCGCCCAGCACGAGTTCCGCCACGGCATTGGCGTTCGCGCCGGGGGTATTGAACACGGCGATGCCCTGTTTGGTGCACTTATCCAGCGGGATATTATTGACGCCCGCCCCGGCACGCGCGATGCCCAGCAGTTCCGGGTTCAGCGGCGCATCGTGCATGACCGCCGAGCGAACGAGAATGCCCTCCGGCACAGGTTCTTCCGGGCTGATGACGTACTGTTCCGCGGACAATTCCTCGTGGATGACATCGGAAATCGCATTCAGCGTCTTGATTTTGAACATGATTCTTCTCCTTCACAATCGGGGTTCTGCGAAATCATCAGCCCCATTGTACCAAATTAATACTATTTCCAGATAAGAATGCGCCAAGATGCGCCGCGAATTTTTCATTCTGGCTAACGTGAATGAAACGCAGCGTAGCAGCGCTACGCTAAGTGGAATGAGCGGACGCCAGAAGGGAAAAGGCGCAAGCAGATGGCGCAGGTGAATCTGGAAATAGTATAAATCATCCGCTCCAGTCTACCACGTTTTGCGCCGAATGTCCATGCGTTCACACAGATTTCGTTTTTCCTTTGCGGAATTCTTACGCTTGCGCATTTTTTCCTTTACGAAAGCGATTTTCCGTTGTATAATAAGAAATGGTACTCGATAAAGAGGAGGCGAACGGAGCATGGAGACGGGCAAACGATGCCTGATTGTCGTGGACTACCAGAAGGACTTTGTGGACGGTTCTCTCGGTTTTGAGAAGGCAGTCACGCTTGACCACGGGATTGCTGAGAAAATCCGCCTGTATCACAGCCGCGGCGACGACGTGATGTTCACGCTGGATACGCACAATGACGACTACCCGACCACGCAGGAGGGGAAAAATCTCCCCGTGCCGCACTGCATCGCCGGAACGCCTGGACACCGCCTGTTCGGGGAAACAGCGGCGTGCCGCCAAAAGCAGGACATGGTGTTCTTCAAGCCGTCTTTCGGCTCGATGGAGATGCTCTGCTACCTGCGCACGCACCCGTATCAGGAAATCGAGCTGGTCGGCGTGGTAACGAACATCTGCGTGATTTCAAACGCTGTGCTGTGCAAGGCAGCGCTGCCGGAAGCGCGCGTGTCCGTGGATGCGTCGCTTTGCGCGTCCAATGACGAGGCGCTGCACGAAAAGGCGCTCGATGTGATGCGCGGACTGCAAATCAATGTGACAAATTTCGACAAATAAGATAGAACAGGATGGGCAAAGCAATGGCAAATCGACCGCAGGAAAACCCGACGATGCTCTGTGATTTCTATGAACTCACGATGGGCAACGGCTACTACCGCAACGGTTTCTACAAGCGCAATGTGTATTTCGACGTGTTCTTCCGCAACGTGCCTGACGGCGGCGGTTTCGCGATTGCCGCGGGGCTGGAGCAGATTGTCGAGTACATCCAGCAGCTGCATTTCTCTGATGACGATATTGCTTATCTGCGCAGCAAGGGGATCTTCGACGAGGGCTTCCTCAATTACCTCAAGAATTTCAAGTTCCACGGCGATATTTACGCCGTCCCGGAAGGCACGCCCGTGTTCCCCGGCGAACCGCTGCTGACCGTCCGTGCGCCCGCGATTGAGGCGCAGCTGATTGAGACGTATCTGCTGCTGGAGATTAACCATCAGTCGCTGATTGCAACGAAGGCGAACCGCATCGTCCGCGCGGCGCAGGGACGCGCTGTGCTGGAATTCGGCTCCCGTCGTGCGCAGGGGGCGGACGGCGCGGTCATCGGCGCGCGCGCGGCGTACATCGGCGGCGTGGCAGGCACGGCGTGCACGCTGACGGACGTGCTCTACGGCGTTCCGGCGGGCGGCACGATGGCGCACTCGTGGGTGCAGATGTTTCCGACGGAATACGACGCCTTCAAGACCTACTGCGAGCTGTACCCCGACAACGCGACGCTGCTGGTTGACACCTACAACACGCTCAAATCCGGCGTGCCGAACGCTATCCGCGCGTTCAAGGAAATTCTGCTGCCGCGCGGCATCACCAATTTCGCCATCCGTCTGGATTCCGGCGACATTTCGTATTTGTCCAAGAAGGCACGCAAGATGCTCGACGAGGCAGGTCTGCCGAACTGCAAGATTACCGCGTCGAACTCGCTGGACGAATACCTCATCCGCGACCTGATGATGCAGGGTGCGCAGGTGGACACCTTCGGCGTGGGCGAACGGCTGATTACGAGCAAATCGAACCCCGTTTTCGGCGGCGTGTACAAGCTGGCGGCGATTGAGGATGACGAGGGCAACATTATCCCGAAAATCAAGGTCAGCGAGAACACGGCAAAGATTACCAACCCGCACTTCAAGCGCCTGTACCGCCTCTACGACCGCGAAAGCGGCAAGGCGATTGCCGACGAGCTGACCCTGCGCGACGAGGTCATTGACCCGACGAAGCCGCACGTCATCTTCGACCCGAACGCGACGTGGAAGACCAAGGAACTGACCGACTTCACCGTGCGCGAACTGCAGGTGCCGATTTTCCAGAACGGCGAACTCGTCTACGAGCTGCCCGAACTGAACGACATCAAGGCATACTGCCGCCAGCAGATTCACACGCTGTGGGACGAAGTGAAGCGCTTCGAGAACCCCCACACCTACTACGTTGACCTCTCCCAGAAGCTTTGGGACGTCAAGCGCGGACTGCTGGAAGCCGCAAAATGCTGATTTTCCCCTTCGTATCGCGATAAGGAGGCGTTTTCCATGCGCGTAGAGCAGCAGAATCACCGGCTCATCATCCACGACGGCAGAAGCGAATGCTGGATTGACCCTTGGGGCAAGGACAGTCTGCGCGTGCGCATGAGCGCCGAGCCGGGCATGGACGACCACGACTGGGCGCTGACCGAACCGGTTGAAGCGACGGACGTCGTCATCCGCAGCGAAGTCATCGATACGACCGATCCGTGGTACAAGGGCGAAGAGTGGGCGAAGTACCACCAAACCGGCACGGAATGGACGCTGACGAACGGCAAAATCACCGCGAAAATCTCCACCGAGGGGTGGATTACGTTCCTGAACCAGCGCGGTGAGGTGCTGACGGCGGAATATTGGCGCAACCGTGACCGCATCAACCGCTACTGCGTCCCGCTGCGCGTTCCGGCGCGCGAACTCAAGCCTATCCCCGGCGGCACGGATTTCTCCCTCACCGCGCGCTTCGAGGCGTATGACGACGAGATGATTTTCGGCATGGGGCAGTATCAGGATCGCCATTTGAACAAGAAAGGCTCTGTGCTGGAGCTGGCGCACCGCAATTCGCAATCAAGCGTGCCGTTCTTCGTGTCCAGCTGCGGCTATGGCTTCCTGTGGAACAATCCGGCAATCGGTACGGCGGCGTTCGGCACGAATGTCACGGAGTGGTCGGCAAAATCCACCAAAAAGCTGGATTATTTCATCACGGCGGGCGACACCCCGGCGGACATCGAAGCGAACTACACCGCCGCGACTGGGCGCACCCCTATGATGCCCGAATACGGCATGGGCTACTGGCAGTGCAAGCTGCGCTACCGGACGCAGGAGGAACTGCTGTCTGTCGCGCGCGAAATGAAGCGCCGCGGGCTGCCATTGTCGTCGACTTCTTCCACTGGACGCGGCAGGGTGATTTCCGCTTTGAGCCGCGGGACTGGCCGAATCCGCAGGCGATGGTGGACGAATTGAAAGCAATGGGCGTGGAGACGGTTGTATCCGTCTGGCCGACCATCGACGAAAAGAGCGTCAACTTCGGCGAAATGGCAGAGCGCGGCTTGCTGGTGACGGCTGACCGCGGCAACGCGATTGTCATGACGTGGATGGGCAACACGTTCTTCTTCGACGCGACGAACCCGGAAGCGCAGGCATTCGTCTGGGAGCAGTGCAAGAAGAACTACTACCAGTATGGCGTCCGCTGCTTCTGGCTGGACGAGTCCGAGCCGGAATACGGACCGTATGACTTTGACAACTACCGCTATTACGCCGGCCCTGCCCTGCAGTGCACGAACACCTACCCCGTCGGCTACGCAAAGTGCTTCTACGATGGATTGCGCGAAGCGGGCGAAACGGAGATTCTGTCGCTTGTGCGCTGCGCATGGGCGGGCAGCCAGAAATACGCCGTTCTCACTTGGTCGGGCGATATTTCCTCCACCTTCCGCGCGATGCGGGAGCAGCTGCAAGCGGGTCTGAGCATGGGCATGGCAGGCATTCCGTGGTGGACGAGCGACATCGGCGGCTTCCTCGGCGGTCAGGTGGATGACCCGGCGTTCCGCGAGCTGCTGGTGCGCTGGTTCCAGTGGGCGTGCTTCTGCCCGGTCTTCCGGATGCACGGCGAGCGCAGCCCGTGGTATGAGCGCGAGCAGGAGTACATTGGCGATGTGCGCCAGCTGACAAGCGGTCAGAGCAACGAAGTCTGGTCGTTCGGCGACGAGGTGTACGAGATTCTGCGGAAGTACCTGTTCGTGCGTGAGCGGATGCGCCCATACATCCGCGAGGTGATGCGCGCCGCCCACGAGCACGGCGACCCCGTCATGCGTCCCCTGTTCTACGGCTTCCCGGCGGATAAAGCCGCGTGGTCTGTGGAGGATGCGTACCTCTTCGGCGCGGACGTGCTGGTTGCCCCGGTGCTGGAAGCGGGCGCAAGGGTGCGCGACGTGTATCTGCCCGCAGGGGCTGACTGGGTGGACGCCGCAACGGGCGCGGAATACACCGGCGGACAGACCGTGCGCATGGATGCGCCGCTGGACACCATGCCCGTGCTGATTCGGAAGGGCAGCGGGGTTAAGGTGTATTCGGACGACTGATATTGATATATGAAGGCGGCGCATGTGCGAAGGAATGCACATGCGCCGCTATTTATTGCAGAAGTCAATCCTTCCACCGATACACTCTCTTCCGCCCCGCCGCGTCCACCGTCGATACGGCGATGTCCCCGCACTCTTCCGGCAGAACGCAGAACCACGGCAGTTCCGGCTGTTTCCGGCTTCGGCGGAAGCGCTGCATCACTTGCAGCCCCTCCGGCGTGATTTTGCCCACGCTCCAGCTTTCCAGCGTGTCCAGCTGCTGCTCGGTCTTCGGGAAGGATGGGTGCGCGGCGTGGAAGCCCGTCAAAAGCAGCATGCCGCCGTGGCCGTTGTACTCCCCTTCCAGCGGCGTTTCGTCCATCGTGCAGGGGCAGTCAATCGTCAGGTCGCTGCACTCCAAGCGGCTCGCCGTGGTCAGAATCGCCTCCGGGCTCTTGTCCACGCCGACAAAGCGGCAGCCCAGCGACTGCGCGGCTTCCATCGCCGTGCCGCTTCCGCAGCACAAATCCGCCACCATGTCCCCTTCGCGCACGACGGGCAGCAGCAGGCGCTCCAGCAGTTTCAGCGGCTTCTGCGTCGGATAGCCCGTGCGCTCCGGGTCTTTCTGCTGCAAATGGCTGATGTCGCTCCACACGTCGCCCGGATATACCGGCGCATCGTCGTAGTAGCGGTAGACCTTGCCGCCGGTGGTGATTTGGCTGTAACTCCGCCCGTTTTCGTCCACGCAGCGGCGCATGTGGTTCTTGCGGTGCTCCGCGCGCGCCAGCGGAACGCGCCGCAAGTCGAAGTGGTAGTCCTTCGAGCGCGCGTAAAGCAGGATGGTATCGTGCTTGCGGCTGAAGTATTTCTTCGCGCGTCCGCCGCTCTCGTAGCTCCAGACGATTTCGTTCAGGAACATATCCTCCCCGAAGATCTCGTCGCACAGCAAGCGGGCATACGCGCTCGTCCGCCAGTCCAGATGCAGATACAGCACGCCCGTGGGCAGCAAGAGGTCTTTCGCGCGTTCAATCAGCGAACGCAGCAGTTCCAGATATTCCTTCGTATCGGCAAAGCGGTCGATATACGCCGGATATTCAGGCATCGGGCGGCCCGTTTTCCAGCCGGACGTGCCGAAGCGACGGCGGCGCGTGAACGTCTCCCCCGTCATGAACGGCGGATCAATATACACCGCCTGCACCTGCCCCGCCAGCGCTGACAGCGCGGGCTGCTGCTGGTAAACATCCCCGCACAGGAGCAGATTTTGCCCCGACCCGGTGATTTCCCGCGAGATTTCTACCGCCTCAAACATGTTCCTTCCTCCCGCGATACTGCGCCCGAAGCGCCTTTAATTCGTCCTGCATGTCCGTCAAACGCCGCAAATGCGCCGCCTGCTGATCGTCCTGCGCAAGCAGATTCGCCGCCTGACGCACTGCCGCGACAAAATCCTGCGAAAGGGCGCTTTTCCCCTGTCGTGCCAGCGGACAGACCGCTTGCGCCGCCGCATCCGTCGCGATTTTCACGCCGTCAGGGCGCAGGAGCATCACCAGCGGAAACATTCGGCACGCCAGCGGACGATTCGCGCGGCTGCAGCGCCCCTCGCAGACGAGAATCGTCCCGTGCGGCGAATCCACGAGCGTAAAGCCTTCTTCGCCGCGATACATTTCCGCCTCGCCCGGAAACAGCAGCATCCCCGTCTCCTCGCCGGGATGCGTTTGGCAGCACGCGCCGCCGCATACCAGCCCACAGTCCGTTTGCAGCGGGGTAATCTCTTCCAGCAGCTTTCGCGCCGCCACGAGCGATTCGGGAAACATTCTCTCATCCTCCTGATGATTCTTGTTCTTATTTTACAACATTCTGCCCATTCTGCATAGCCCCTTGCAAACTTTTATCCCCCAAAAAGACAAAATGCCCGCTGATTTTCACCAGCGGACACCGTGGATTTTGCAATTATGCTTCCGGCGTCGCCACAAGGAAGCAGTAGTCATTCAGTTCTCCAGACTCTTCGGAGAAGAAGTTGTAGAACGTGAAGTTGTACAGGAAGCGCTCGGCGCCATACACGCCATAGCCATCCTGATTGTGGTCGGTGGTGTCGTAGGGGTCGGCGACGATAATCACGTCATCCTGCGTGGTTTCCGTGCCCATCGTGTCATAGCCGATGATGACCTGCCAGTGGCCGCCCCAGTCGTTCCAGCCAATCATGATGGGGTTGCCCGCCGCCAGCTGCTGCTGGATGTACTCGAAGGTGAAGATATCCGCAACTTCCTCGCCCGCGTCGATGGCGGAGTAGCAGTTGAAGCCGCCTACGCCGTTAAAGATATCCACCATTTGGCTCATGCTGGTCGCGCCGGGCTTGTCGCCAATCGTGCCGCGCAGCTGCGCCAAGGTCTGCTCGTTGTAGTCGCCGAGCTTGCCGTACCAGTTCATCACCATCAGGGCGCTGACAACGCCGCAAGACCATTCGCTCGTCTGCTGCATGGTCTGGAAATGCGGCAGGATGGTCAGCGTGTCGGTCGAGGTCATGTTGTAGAAGTCCAGACGGCTGAAGTACGGGCTGTCCACATGGTCACCCGCGCGTTCAACGCTGTCCGCGCCGTCTTCCGGGCTGAGATCCACCGCGTAGGGAATCTTCATCTCGTCGGAGTAGTTGCCGTGCGTTTCGTCCGCCAGCGCCGCGACGCTCAGGAGCATCGCCAGAGACAGGAGCAGGGAAAGGAACTTCTTCATGGGGTTCGTCCTCCTAAAAAGTATTTCGTCGCAGGCTAGCTGGGTAAAATGGGTACGAAAAAAGGTGATGTTTGCACAGCACACATCACCCCGAAAGCATCTTTTCAGAAAGCGTTCGGAGATAAGGATAGGTTGTCAGAGTCAGCAGCAATTCCTTGCGGGACTGCCTCAAGTAAAGACTTACTTTTACTACTCTTATTGACCATTTCACAAGTTGCTGCGCGTCGTGACGCACAAGGGAAACCCGGTGAAACTGAGCTTTGAACTCATACGGCTTCCAAATGGAGCGAACCCGCATGGGGAAACCGTATAATCAATGAGATGCAGCGAAAGCTGCGTGCGAGTTTATACCCCGCATCGGCATTTGACCCGGCTGTCCGTTCGGCCTTGCGCCCCTTGCGGGACGGGTCAGTGTCTTTTACCCAGAATGACTCTCTGTTATTTTCAGATGAATCTGAAAATAGCAGCATTCCTTATCTGCGACGGGGTTGATTATACCGAAAGTTACCCCGCTTGTCAATACTTCCCGAAATATTTTTGTCGTTATTTGAACGTAATCGTCGCGGTGAGGATTTCCTTCTGCCACTGCGTCGCCTTGCCATCCTTGCCGAACACGCCGACGCGGCATTCCATCTGCACTTCGCAGGATTTCAGATGGCTAACATCCGCCTCGCTCAAATCCACCTGAAAGCCTGCCGACACCGTGCCGTCCGGATTCTGCGTCAAGAAATCGCAAAACATCGGGATATTCGGGCTTGGGTTCCCCCCAATTAACACGCGAGCACTGTATGAATGTGTCACCACCCCAATCGCGCGGAAGGGTCAAGGGAGGAACTCCCTTGCAGCGCCCCTTGGCGTCTTCCCCAAAAAACAAAACAGGGCAGAGGATTGCTCCTTCCGCCTGTCCGCGTTTAGCGCGGGAGTTTGCTGTACTGCTCGTCGTCCACCGGTTCGCCCCACTCGTTGGCGCAGTTCTCGCCCGGCACTTCCATCGCCAGATGCGCAAACCAGCTGTCCGCCGCCGCGCCGTGCCAATGCTTGACGTTCGCAGGGATTTCCACCACATCGCCCGGCAGCAGCAGACGGGGTTCTTTGCCCCACTCCTGATACCAGCCGCGCCCCATCGTACACATCAGCACCTGACCGCCACCCTGCGTCGCATGATGGATATGCCAGTTATTGCGGCAGCCCGGCTCGAACGTCACGTTGAACACGGGCGTCCCTACCGTCGAAACAGGCGCAAGGTAACTCTGACCAATGAAATACTTGGCAAAGGCGTCGTTCTTCTTGCCCAGCGGGAAGATGCCCCTCGGCACATCGTTCTCTGCCTCCGTCCACACTTCCTTCGCCATGCGGAACACCGCCCACGCCTTCGGCCAGCCATTGTAAAATGCCAGATGCGTCAGCGCTTCGGCAATCTCCGTGCGGCTGATGCCGTTTTTCTTTGCTTCCATCAGGTGGAATTTCAGCGATGAATCCGTAATGCGCATCGACATCAGTGCCGTCACCGTAATCAGGCTGCGGTCACGGCGGGACAGTTTGTCCTCGCGGCTCCATACTTCACCAAAGAGGACATCGTCATTGAGCTGCGCAAACTTCGGCGCAAATTCACCGAGTTCATCGTGTCCTGCTGTCACTTTTCCTGCCATACACAAAACACCCCCTCTCAAATATCATCGTTCATGAGGTATCCCTCAACGAAATGATACACCTTCAAGTGAACCTTAAGTCAAGATGGAAAATGTGAATTACGCCTCAAAAAACGGCAGCACTGCCGCCGATGCCGCTTCTTCATCCGCGCCATCGCAGACGAGGAACATCTCATTCTGCTCGTCCGCATCCAGCGACAGCAGCCCCAGCATCGACTTGGCATTGACAACCTTCTGATGGCGGCGGATCATCACGCGCGCGTCAAAGCGGCTGGCGGTTTGCACCACCTGCGCGGCAAGGGTGCGGTTCAGCGGCTGATGATTCGGAAAGGTAATCGGCTTGACAATCATGAATATAGCCTCCTTGATTCGGCTTTTGCTTCGCCTTTAGTGTATCACAACATGGCGAATAATGCAAGAATCGCACATAAAAAGTACATTCCCGTTATTTGTCCGGCTTCTGTTCAGCGGCTTCCTTGCGGTCGGCTTCCTCCGCCTGCTGAATCAGCAGCATCAGGCGGCGCATCCGGTGGTTGACGGCGGATTTGGACAGCGGCGGATCAAGCTGCGCGCCAAGTTCGGTCAGCGACAAATCGACATTCTCCAGCCGAAGCCGCGCGATTTCCTGCAAGGCGGGCGGAAGCTCCCGCAAGCCGTGCGCGATCGTATACCAGCGAATCGCGCTGACCTGCTGCTGCGCGGCGTTGAGCATCTTCTCCGAATTATGCTCGTCGCAATTGATGGCACGGTTTGCCGCCCCGCGCGCCTGCTTGCGGATGCGCACATCCTCCAGCGCAAACACGCTGCCCGACGCGCCCATCAGCGCCAGACAGTCCGAAATCTGCTGCGCACCCTTCAAATACAGCACAGTCTGCCCCTTGCGCTGGAACGTGTGCACAGGCAGCTCCGCCTTCTCCAGCACTCGTGTCAGCTCGCGCACAAGCCCCGGTTCACTCGCGGTAATCTCAAAGTGATAGTCCTTGTCGGGCGATGTCATTGTCCCCGCGCCGAGGAATGCCGCCCGCAGGTACGCCCGGCGGCAGCACTGGCGCGTCAGGTGATGGCGCACAATCGTCCGCCGGTACGACACCACGCCGTTTTCGTCCTTATCAATCAGGTGGAGTGCCAACATCAGCCGCTGCGAATCCTCGTCGCCGATGGTCAGCACGCAGGTGCGCCGTCCGCCCAATCGCGCGTGCTGGACGTAGTGCAGGCGCGGCGTAATCGCCATGCGCGCGGTCAGCAGGCGGAAAATCCGCCGCGCCAGCGCCGTGTTCTCCACGCGATACTGCACCTGCACGCGCCCGCCGCCGTGGAACGTCAGTGACCCGCTGGTGCGGTAGAGCGCCGCCAGTTCGCTGAGCATACAGCAGTTCTTCCCCAGTTCCAGTCGGCAGAGTTCATCCTTGACCGTGGCAGAAAACGACATTTACTGCACCTCCGGCCTTTCCTTCCAGTGCGCCTGCTCCAGCTCCAAGTCGCGATGGGTAACGCTGATGGCATAGCCCTGCTCACGCAAAAACGCCGCAAGCGCCTCGCAGATGGCAACGCTGCGGTGTGCGCCGCCCGTGCAGCCAATGGCAATCGACAAGCGGTGCTTGCCCTCCTCCTGATAGTGTGGAATCAGGAACGTCAGCAGGCTTTGCATTTTCGTCATGAACTCCTGCGTCACGGGGTGATTCAGCACGAAGTCGCGCACATCCGCATCCAACCCGGTATGCCGCCCCAGCCCCGGAATGTAGAACGGGTTCGGCAGGAAGCGCACATCAAACACAAGATCCGCCTGCATGGGCAGCCCGCGCTTATAGCCGAAGGAATTCATCTCAATGTGCATGGCGTCAGGCTGACTGTCGCCGCTGAGAATCATTTCGAGCTTCTGGCGCAATTGCCGCGGCTTCAAAATGGAGGTGTCAATGATGTAATTCGCCGTTTCACGCAGGGGCTGCATGATAGCGCGCTCCTTGCCAATCGCCTGAATCAGCGACACGTTCTCCCCCGCCAGCGGATGGTCACGGCGCGTCTCCTTATAGCGGCTGACGAGCACGTCATCCGACGCTTCAAGGTAGAGCGTTTCGATTTGATAGCCGAGCTGCCGGCTCTCGGCAATCAAGTCGCTGACCGATTTTGCATCGAAGAATTCGCCGCTGCGCACGTCCACCGCCATCGCAACGAGGGGGCGGTGAAGCGCCGATTTCTCGATGGCTTCCATCATGCGGAACATCATATTCGGCGGCAGATTATCCACGCAGAACGCGCCCATATCTTCCAAATAGCGGTTGACGGACGTTTTGCCCGCGCCGCTCAAGCCTGTTACCACGAGAAAACGCATGATGAAACTCCTCCTTTGTTGCGATCGGCGCGGAATGCGCGCATAGCTGCTGTGCTTTCAGCAGGATAACGATGATTTTCCTGATTTTTTCGTTGCAAGAAACATCCTTGTTCCCCTTACACCTGCTCCACAGGTGCATCTTCGCCAAGAATCTTGATTTCAGGCTCCAGTTTGATGCCCTTCTGCCGATAGACGACGCGCTGGACGTGCGCCATCAAGGCAAGGAAATCTTCGGCAGTGCCGCCGCGGTTGATAAGGAAACCGGCGTGCTTTTCGCTCACCTGTGCGCCGCCGATGCGCGCTCCCTTCAGGCCGCACTCATCAATCAGCTGCGCGGCGAATGCGCCTTCCGGGCGCTTGAACGTGCTGCCCGCGCTGAAAAAGGTCAGCGGCTGCTTTTCGGCGCGGCGGCGGTTGAAGTCCACCATTTCCGCAAGCAGGTCTTCGTGCTGACCCGGCGGCAGCTGGACGGTGACGTGTGTAATAATCTTGTTTTCCTTCATCAGGCGCGAAAAACGGTAGCCGAAATGCAGGTCAGGGCGGCTGTAACGGAACGGTTCGCCCGCCATGTTGTAGCCCTCAACCAGCGTCACCACTTGACTCATTTCGCCGCCGTACGCGCCCGCGTTCATGTACACGCCGCCGCCAATCGTCCCCGGAATGCCGCTGGCGAAGGTCAATCCGCCAAGGTCGCAGTCCGCCGCCGCCATCGACAGGCTCGACATCATCGTGCCCGCCTGTGCGCGAATGCGGTCGCCGTTCACTTCCACACCGCGCAAATTGCGGCAAATGCGAATCACCAGTCCGCGGATACCACCGCTGCGCACAAGCAGATTGCTGCCATTGCCGATGACCGTAACAGGCACGTCCAGTGCCCTCGCGGTCTCAATCAGCAGCGGAATCTGCGCTGGGTCGTCCGGATTTGCCATCAAATCCGCCGGGCCGCCCAAATGCAGCGTCGTATAGCGCGCCATATCCGCGTTTTCTTCCAACTGGAGGGTGGGCGCGGCGTTTTTCAGCCGGAGCGTCAATTCACGCAGAGTGCTTTCACGCATGTGCATTCCTCCCCTTTCCTATTTTACACGATATTTTCTCTCTTCACAAGATGGAACGTCACTTTCTCCTGTGATTTCTATGCGATTTCGCCGGTGAATATGCTCATCCGCAAAAAAAGCTGCGTCCACGTTCCTGTGGAACACAGCCGGAAAATCTTAGATTTCCATCGCCTCAAAGCGCCGACACCATGTGTATTTGCTGATAGCGCTCGACAGCGCGTTCGGGCAGTAGTAATTCAGCAAATCGCGGATGTAGGGCGGCATCACCTGATTATACTTGACCTCCAGAATGATGTCGTTGTTATCAAACGGCGGCACGGTCGCCACGGCTGGGTTGAACAGGTCGATGCTGTTCATGCCGGAGCGAAGCTGCTTATCAAACGTGATGCGCACCTCTTCCGCCGGATGCAGATACGCCTCGCGCACATAGTCAACAATGACGACCGGGCGCAGGAGCTTGCACGTCATTTCACGGTAGAGGTCGGACAGCAGGCCGTAGCGCGTCTGTTCCAGTCCAGTCGGATCGCAGGCAATAATTTGCTCCGCCAAATCGCGCGGAATGCCCAGACTGCGCTTGGAAATCAGGCTGCCGACTTTCGTCTTGCACTCCAGCTTGATGTTCGTATCGCGCATGTTATAGATGCGGATGCGATACTTGTCGCGGTTCTGGTCGCCGTCCATCTTGTCGAAGTAGGCGTCATTGAAGATGGTATCGAAGTACAGCGAACGAATATGGTATTCGTTGTTGACATCACCGTTCGGGTCGCGCCACAGCACACGGTCAAGCTGGCGCGACAGTACCTGATACTGCATCTCGTTGATGAAGAATTTCAGCTCATGCCGAAGAGGGATGTTGCGAGCCATGGCTTTCGCCCCCTTCTGATGGTTAAGTCCCTGCTTCCGTCTGGCACGCCACGAGCGTCGCGTCATGCACGCCCTCGATGCCCAGCATCAGCGCCACCAAATCCTGCTTGTTGTCCAGCCGAACCTCCCACGTCATTTCCGCACCGGAGCGGGTCATCGTCTTGGAGCGCAGGCGGCGGTTCTTCACGCTGCGGCGCATCATCTGGTCAACGTCGTATTCCGCCTCTTCATCATAGTGAACAACGAGCAGGTAGGAGTTCGGCGTCGTGAAATGCACGAAAGTGAGCAGGAAGATAATCGCGGCAATCGCCGCCGCGACGACGAGCGCAATCGCATAGAGCTTTGCGCCGAGGAGGATGCCCATCGTCAGCGCCCAGAACATGTAGGCGGTGTCCATCGGGTCTTTGACCGCCGTGCGGAAGCGGACAATCGACAGCGCGCCCACCATGCCCATCGACAGCGCGACGTTGGACGAAATGCACATGACGACCGGGGTCGTAATGAGCGTCAGCATCGCCAGCGTCATGGCGAACGACGGGCTGTACAGCACACCGCGGAAGCACCGCTTGTACACAAACGCAATCAGCAGACCGACGAGCAGCCCCAGCACCAGACCCAGCACAATTTCAAACGGCGCAATCGCGCTGAACTGATCCGACAATGCACTCCTAAGCTGCTCCATAATGCCATTGGACGTAGATGTCACGTTGAGGGTTCCCATCCGTTTTTTCCTCCTATTGATACCGTCTTCTTATTATATCATGTTTCGTCAGGAGACGCAAGGGGGAGACTTCGTCTCGTCTCATCGCCCCTTAGACCCCCACCAGAGGCGCTGCCTCTGGACGCTGCAAGGGACTGCGTCCCTTGACCCTTTCGCGCGATTCAGTTGGTGACACTTTCATACAGTATGCGCGTGTTTATCCGGGAATGGATTAGCATAACTATGGATAACCCCAAAAGTTGCGGTGCCGAAGGGGTGGAGGGGGCGATCGGAAAGCCCCCCTCCTCGCGCCCTCAGGCGCGAAACCCCTGCGGATTAGAGCACCGCATCATCCGGATAATCCGGCTGCGGGCCGAACAGCTCCTCCATCTCCGCCTTTGTCAGCTTGAACTCATCCTTGATGAAATCCCACAGGCGATGCGGGCGCACCTTCAAGGTGTTGTACAGTCGATTCACGCGGCTCTCCCAGTAGGTGTACGCGCCGTCAATCGTCGTCGGCACTTCGCTGGTCACTGCCTTGTCGTTCAGCTCACCCCAGCGTTCCCAGTGGTTCTTCATCTCCGGCTGAATTTCCGCCACCACGCCGTCCAGCACCTGCGTCATGTACTCCGTCGTGAACGTCTTGTACACATCCGCCAGCTTTTCGAGGAACTTGCGCTTGTAGTCGGGATGTTCCAGCAATTTCAGGAAAATCGTGTTGTCGATTTTCTGTTCACCCATGCCCTTGACCTTTAGGTAGCTCCACGGGCTGTTGAACTTGGAGCTGTACAGCCCGTAGTCCGCATCATACCAAATCCACTTCCACTTGCTGCCTTCCTGATGCAGACGGTAGTAGCGGATGTTGCCGATGTCGGAGTTGCCCACGAACATTTCCAGCGCCATGTATTCAAACAGGTTGTCCACATCCACGTTGTCAAGGATGTACTGCAAATCATCCGGATTTGTCGCTGGGCTGCCCGCTTTGATTTTCTTCAGCATCGCGCGGTATGCCTTGTTCGAGCCGAAGTTGACCGAGCCGTTTGCTTCGAGGATGTCCATTTCATCCGCCTGATCAAGCGAAAGCCCCTCAAACTGCGCAATGAAGAAGCGGTCAACACGTTCACGCAGGTTCATATGACCCCAGTACTGCCCGTTGAGGAAAACCGTTACAGGCTTCCACGCCTGATGAATCACCTGCGTTCCATACGCGTCAAGCAGACGCGACTGGAAGCCGTCCAGCAGGCGCGTGGACATGGCGTCGTTGCCGGAATTGCGCAGGACGAGCGACTTATACTCCGTGTAGGGGCGGTCATCAAAGAGTGCCGCGGCGAACGTCTTGCTGCCATAGAGGGACTTGGCGCGCAGCTTCATGGATTTCTGCGGCATATCCAGCGAGTAGTTGCCAATGAGACCGATGGCGACGCCTTGGCTGATCAGCTGCGTGCCGTCTACGTCGTAATACTCCATGTAGCCTTCGCGCGGCGTTTTGCCATACTTCCGATAGATGGTGTTCTTGAATGGAATGCCGCCGGACTTGTCGATGTTCGGGCCTGCCGCGAGCATACCGTTCACTTCATTCCAGAGTTCATCCGGGTCAACGGTGATGCAGACAATCGGCGTTGTGTAGTACGTTTCCATCAGATACGTCCCGGTCGTCACGGTACTCGCCTTATACAGCGGGTTCGCCGGGAACGCGCGGGCACGGAGCGTCGTGTGGGTAAAGGTGATATCCTGCCCCGTGTACAGGTAGCCCTTGTCCTGCGTGGGGGTAGAACCATCGGTGGTATAATAAACAGTTGTGTTCGCGGGAATCGTGAAGCCCGCCGTGACCGTTCCGTAATGCTTGCCGGGCTGGAGGGTCAGTTCCGGCGCATCGGCATAGCCCAGGAACGTGTCATTGCCGTTCTGCGCGCCCGCAGTTGCCGTGTCGTAATAAAAAAAGCCCTCGCGCCCGATGCTCCGGCCGTAGGACACATTTGTTGGAATCTCCGGCAGCACCACTTTGTCCAGTATTTTTCCCGTCGGATCCGCCAGCACCAACACCTCGCCGCCGCTCTTTCTCAGCTTGAAGGAGGTGTGCAGTTCGCCAGCGTTGCTCAGGGACGTATCGCCGTCGCACCAGATGACCTTGTATTCACCCGGATTGATGGTTGTTCCCTGTGGAAACTGCCATTTTCGTGCGCGTCCAATATTGTCGGACAGGCCGTAGCCGGACAAATCGACCGCCTGATTGGAGGAATTGTAGATTTCCACCCAGTCGGTATAGCCGCCGGAGGGAGCCTTGACCGCTGTATCGTTGGATGCCATAACTTCGGTCACATACACGCCTGTTGGGTTGAGGGAGCGGAGGATGGAATCCATCCTGCTCGCTCCCTCCTGCGTATTCGGCAGACCGGGCGTCGGGTTCTGCGTGATGATGAACACGCCGTTTTCGTTGCGCGCATAGGACGCATCCTTCGGCACGTTATCCAGCGTCACGCGGTCAACAAGCCGTCCGCGGCTGTCCGACAGCACCACATTGTCATGCTCCGCGCTAAGGCGGAAGTTCGCGTGCGGCACGGCATTCGGGTCGGTGTTGGGGGTCTCGTCGCCGTTGCAGTAGACCAGATAGTACCCGTGCGGCTGAATCGTCGCGCCTTCCGGGAAGCGCCACTGAAGCGGCTTGCTCTCGTTGTCGCTCAGCGCGTAATTATCCAGCGAAATGACCTGATTGGTCGTGTTGTACAATTCCACCCAGTCGCAGACGTTGCCGCTTGCATCGGTGTAGCCGGTCAGCGGATCCGGGCAGACCTCGTTGATGATGACCGCGCCGTCCGTTACCAGCGTCGCCGCGCGGTATTCCTGATGTCCGCTCGTCGTGTTCTCGTAGCCGGGGCTGTACTCGTTTGTTGTGCCCCAGCTGCCATCCGGCAGGCGCGCATAGCTCTCGTCCACCCCCAAGATCGGCGTTTTCACCGAGTCAATGAGGTAAGCGTTCGGGTCATAGATGTACAGTTCCTCGCCGTTGGAGGAAATGGAGAACTTTGCGTGCATCGGCTTTCCCGCAATCGCCTGATTTTTCTTGTCGCACAGCACAATCACGCGTTCGCCCGCCGCCAGCTCCATATCCGGGAACAGGAACTTAATCGACGTGCCCTTATTGGAAAGTCCGACGTCCTTGAGGTTGATGGCGTGGTCGGAGCTGTTCCAGATTTCCAGCCAGTCGGGGTAATTGCCGTTTTCATCCGGCATCGCGGTTCTATTCGCCGCCATAACCTCGCTGAAAACCAGTCCCTCATAATTACTCAGCGCACCGCCTGTGGAATGCACCAGATTATCCTGCGACCCCGCGGAATAATACGCCTTCTGCACGGGCTTTTTGGGGCTGACGATGACCACAATTGCCACCAGCGCAATCAGCACGGCGCAGACGAGGACATTCAGCACACGGCGTTTCTTCTTACGATATTTCACAGCGGGCGGCATCTGCTTCGGCTCTGCGCGACGCTGCCGTTTTTCGGGCTGATAAGACTGCATGGTAATCCTTTCTGCGGTCAGGAGGATATTCATCCCCGCCGCGGTGCAGGACGGTCAGGCGGATTTTCGCCATCCGTTTCCCTTTCGACAAATAGAACGATGCAGCACCGTCCTATCCTGCATTGTATCACAGAAACCTATTCCCGCGCAAGCATTATGACCATTTTGCGCGGATTTTTCATCTTTTGGTCACAATTCGGGTGATTTTTGCATCCATCGGCGTGGGGGGGCTGCCCCATAACAAGGCAATGATGGCAGGATTCACGCCCGCAAGCGTGGTTTTCCCCTGCCGCGACAAAAGTCAACTCCGGTAGTGGCGACCCGAAGGTTTCCAAAGGGCGATCGGAAAGC
>ENA-OOZY01000835-OOZY01000835.1-human-gut-metagenome-genome-assembly--contig:-NODE-835-length-20685-cov-3.844547_pt1 | contig 20685 bp, 20 predicted proteins | sample MGYA00241047_ERZ501410 | MGnify/ENA primary metagenome ERZ501410 (study PRJEB25962, sample SAMEA2042621) | human gut metagenome | biome: human gut; feature: human-associated habitat; material: faeces... | reverse complement strand
GATGTAAATAACAAGCGGAAAGTTATTGTACATCCGCCGGGAGCACAAGCCCGAAAGGCCGTAGGAAAAATTATTACTTCCTTACGGATAACAGGCCTTAATTCCTTTTAAAACCCCGGCAAAGTGAAATCAGTACCTCTCAAAGAGATAAAAATCAATAAAGAAGTTCTGAAAATAAAACTCCCCGCCCAATCGGTTGTTACCCTTGAGTTACAGTAAATCAACCGCAAAGACTTATTGTAATTAAAACAAGAAGCGGGTGACGGGTGCAAGAAAAAAGAGCGACTTTCTATGTTGCGGATTAGACATAAAGAGTTATCTTTGTCCTGTTAAAATTAACAAGCAAGAAATCAACCCGCTTAAAGAGTATTCAAATTATAATTATTTTAATAATATGAACGACAAGAAACTTATGAACCTTGCAGCGGACAACATCCGTATCCTTGCTGCTTCTATGGTCGAAAAAGCCAACTCCGGACATCCCGGTGGCGCTATGGGTGGTGCCGACTTTGTGAATGTACTCTTCTCCGAGTTCTTAGTATACGATCCTGAGAATCCCGCCTGGGAAGGTCGCGACCGCTTCTTCCTTGACCCGGGACACATGTCACCGATGCTTTATTCCACATTGGCGCTGGCAGGCAAGTTCACGCTGGATGAGCTGAAAGAGTTCCGTCAATGGGGCAGCCCCACTCCGGGACATCCCGAACGTGACATCATGCGCGGCATCGAAAACACTTCCGGACCGCTCGGCCAGGGACACACATTTGCAGTCGGTGCAGCCATCGCAGCCAAGTTCATGAAGGCACGTTTCGAAGAAGTAATGCCACAGACCATCTACGCTTATATTTCTGACGGTGGCATCCAGGAAGAAATCTCCCAAGGCTCAGGCCGTATCGCCGGAGCATTAGGGTTGGATAATCTCATCATGTTCTATGATGCCAACGACATTCAGCTTTCTACCGAGACAAAGGATGTGACCATCGAAGATACCGGCAAGAAATACGAAGCTTGGGGCTGGAAAGTCATTAAAATCAATGGTAACGATCCCGATGCCATCCGCGGTGCACTGAACGAAGCCGACGCTGATTATCGGCCATACCGTAATGGGTAAAGGTGCCCGCAAGGCAGACGGCAGCAGCTACGAAGCTGATTGTGCCACGCACGGTGCTCCTCTGGGCGGCGACGCTTATATAAACACTATCAAGAATTTGGGTGGTGACCCGACAAATCCGTTTGTCATCTTCCCCGAAGTGGCCGAACTATATGCCAAGCGTGCAACTGAGCTGAAGAAAATCATGGCTGAAAAGTATGCAGCCAAAGCCGTATGGGCAAAAGCCAATCCGGAAAAGGCTGCCAAACTGGAAATGTTCTTCTCCGGCAAGGCTCCCGAAGTGAATTGGGCCGCCATCGAACAGAAAGCAGGCGTTGCCACCCGCGCAGCATCTGCCACTGTGCTCAGTGCTCTCGCCACTCAAGTAGAAAATATGATTGTTGCTTCTGCCGACCTTTCCAATTCCGACAAGACAGACGGATTCCTCAAGAAAACACATGCCTTCAAGAAAGGTGACTTCAGCGGTGCATTCTTCCAGGCCGGTGTTGCCGAGCTGACTATGGCATGTTGCTGTATCGGTATGGCACTGCATGGCGGTGTAATCCCCGCTTGCGGAACTTTCTTCGTATTCTCCGACTACATGAAACCTGCCGTACGTATGGCAGCCCTGATGGAAGTTCCCGTGAAGTTCATCTGGACACACGATGCCTTCCGTGTAGGTGAAGACGGTCCTACCCATGAACCGGTAGAGCAGGAAGCCCAAATCCGCCTGATGGAAAAACTGAAAAACCACAAGGGACATAATTCCATGTTGGTACTCCGCCCGGCAGATGCAGAAGAAACAACTGTGGCATGGAAACTGGCAATGGAAAATACCACAACCCCAACCGGTTTGATTTTCTCCCGCCAGAACATCGCCAACCTGCCCGAAGGCAACGATTACGAACAAGCTGCCAAAGGCGCTTATATTGTAGCCGGCTCCGATGAAAATCCAAATATAATCCTCGTTGCTTCAGGCTCGGAAGTTGCCACATTGGTAGCCGGTACTGAATTGCTGCGCAAGGATGGCATCAAGGTGCGTATCGTGTCCGTTCCTTCCGAAGGTCTGTTCCGTAGCCAAGCTCCGGGATATCAAGAAGGCATTATCCCGTGTGGTGCCAAGGTATTCGGCCTGACAGCCGGTCTGCCCGTCACACTGCAAGGGCTGGTAGGTCCCCGCGGTAAAGTATGGGGATTGGAATCATTCGGATTCTCGGCACCTTATAAAGTGCTGGACGAAAAGCTCGGTTTCACCGCAGAGAACGTTTACAAACAAGTAAAAGCAATGTTATAATCATTATCCAATGTGCTGATGTGCTGATTGCCCGCGCCCTACAAGCTGCAGGCATCAGCACATTGGCACATTGGTATATTAACTGACCATCATGAAAACAATAGGAATCTGTTCCGACCATGCAGGCTTCGAATTGAAGGAATATGTTCGCGGCTGGTTGGAAGCCAAAGGCTGGGCTTACAAGGACTTCGGGACCTACTCAACCGAGAGTTGCGACTATCCCGACTTTGCACATCCTTTGGCACTGGCCGTTGAAGCCGGAGAGTGCTATCCGGGAATTGCCATCTGCGGAAGCGGTGAAGGTATCAGCATAACGCTGAACAAGCATCAGGGTATCCGCGCAGCCCTCTGCTGGACGGCAGAAATAGCCCATTTGGCACGCCAGCACAATGATGCCAATGTGCTTGTCATGCCAGGGCGATTCATCAGTACCGAAGAAGCCGACATGATTATGAGGGAATTCTTCAGTACACCATTCGAAGGCGGACGCCACCAACGAAGAGTGGACAAGATACCGGTACACTTGTAAAGCAATAGAATCACCTTCTTTATGATATCCGCCCGAAGCTCTGACATTCTGATAGAATCGTGAGAAACTTCGGGCTTTTTATTTGCCCCTTTTTCTTATTTTTCACAGTGAAGATGCTCATTGTCTTCAAATAAAAACTATCTTTGTGGTTCGATAACCCGGATATTTTTTAGATATGGAACGACTGAATACCATAAAAGAGCTTATCAACCAGGGAAATGTAGAGCAAGCCATCCAGCAGCTTGACGAAATACTGCAAACAGACTTTCCCGGCAAAGACGAAGCTTACTACCTGCGGGGAAATGCCTATCGGAAACAAGGCAACTGGCAACAAGCACTGAACAACTATCAGTATGCCATCGACCTGAACCCCGAAAGCCCGGCACAACATGCCTATCAAATGGCTATGGACATCCTGAACTTCTACAACAAGGATATGTACAATCAATAAATAAAGAACGTAAATTATGGCAAAAATCAAAGGAGCAATCGTAGTAGACACCGAACGTTGCAAAGGCTGCAACTTGTGTGTGGTAGCGTGTCCGCTCAACGTAATAGCCCTCACCAAGGAGGTGAATGTGAAAGGGTATAACTATGCCCACCAAATATTGGAAGATACTTGTAACGGCTGCGCCTCGTGCGCCACAGTATGTCCGGACGGATGTATCTCAGTATATAAAATAAAAGTAGAATAAATCTGTAAATCAGTAGAATATGGCAGAAGAAGTTGTATTAATGAAAGGAAACGAAGCCATCGCCCACGCAGCCATCCGTTGCGGTGCAGACGGTTACTTCGGATATCCCATTACTCCGCAATCGGAGGTATTGGAAACTCTTGCCGAACTGAAACCCTGGGAGACGACCGGCATGGTGGTTCTTCAGGCAGAAAGTGAAGTGGCAGCTATCAATATGGTGTACGGCGGTGCCGGAAGTGGTAAAATGGTCATGACCTCCTCCTCCAGCCCCGGTGTCAGCCTAAAGCAGGAAGGTATCTCTTATCTGGCAGGTGCCGAGCTGCCTTGCTTGATTGTAAACGTTATGCGCGGCGGTCCCGGTCTGGGAACCATCCAACCGAGCCAGGCCGACTATTTCCAGACAGTAAAAGGAGGCGGCCACGGTGACTATCGTCTGATTGCCCTTGCTCCGGCTTCCGTACAAGAAATGGCAGATTTCGTAGGACTGGCATTCGAACTTGCCTTCAAATACCGTAATCCGGCAATCATCCTTGCCGACGGTGTCATCGGCCAGATGATGGAAAAAGTGGTGCTCCCGGTACAAAAGCCACGCCGCACCGATGCGGAAGTCATCGAACAATGCCCATGGGCCACTACCGGCAGAACCAATGGCCGCAAACCCAACGTCATCACCTCATTGGAACTGAAACCGGAAGAAATGGAAAAGAACAACATCCGTTTCCAGGCCAAATACAAGCAGATAGAAGAGAATGAGGTTCGCTTCGAGGAAATTCATTGCGATGATGCCGACTACCTGATTGTAGCCTTCGGCTCTATGGCACGCATCGGACAGAAAGCAATGGAGCTGGCACGCGAAGAAGGAATAAAGGTAGGTATGCTCCGCCCCATCACGTTGTGGCCGTTCCCGACCAAAGTCATTGCCGCGTATGCCGACAAGGTGAAAGGTATGCTCGTTACAGAATTGAATGCCGGACAGATGGTGGAAGATGTCCGCCTTGCCGTGAACGGTAAAGTGAAAGTGGAACATTTCGGACGCCTCGGCGGCATTGTTCCCGATCCGGATGAGATAGTAGATGCATTGAAAGAAAAACTGATTAAGAAATGAATCCTGATAAAATAAGAAACGTACTGAACATTCTCTTCATGGTACTTGCCCTGGCAGCTATCATTATATATTTTGCTGCAAAAGATGACTTCAAGCTGTTCATCTACGTCTGCGGCGCGGCGATATTCGTCAAGTTGATGGAGTTTTTCATACGGTTCACCAACAGATAGGAGAAGTGATTATGACAAAAGAAGATATTATAAAGCCCGAGAATCTGGTTGCCAAGAAACCGACTCTGATGAACGACAATCCCATGCACTACTGCCCGGGATGCAGTCACGGCGTAGTTCATAAACTCGTAGCCGAAGTTATCGAAGAAATGGGACTGGAAGACAAAGCAATAGGCATCTCCCCCGTGGGATGTGCCGTGTTCATCTATAATTATATAGACATCGACTGGCAGGAAGCCGCCCATGGACGTGCGCCCGCACTTGCCACTGCCATCAAGCGCCTTTGGCCGGACCGCCTGGTGTTCACTTACCAAGGAGACGGCGACCTGGCTTGTATCGGTACTGCCGAAACCATCCACGCCTTGAACCGCGGCGAAAACATCACCATCATCTTCATCAACAATGCCATCTATGGTATGACCGGGGGACAAATGGCTCCCACTACCCTTGTAGGCATGAAGACATCGACCAGCCCTTACGGACGTGACGTGCATCTGCACGGCTATCCGCTGAAGATGGCCGATATTGCTGCACAATTGGAAGGAACCGCTTACGTGACACGCCAAAGCGTACAGTCCGTTCCCGCCATCCGCAAAGCGAAAAAGGCTATCCGCAAAGCATTCGAGAACTCTATGGCAGGCAAAGGTTCCAACCTTGTGGAAATCGTTTCCACCTGTAACTCCGGCTGGAAGATGTCTCCTGCGAAATCCAATGAATGGATGGTAGAGAACATGTTCCCCTTCTATCCGCTGGGCGACCTGAAAGATAAATAATCATGCTAAAGACAGAAGAACAATGAAAGAAGAAATCATTATAGCAGGCTTCGGTGGACAAGGTGTATTGTCCATGGGAAAGATTTTGGCATATTCCGGATTGATGGAAGGCAAAGAGGTGACTTGGATGCCGGCTTACGGACCGGAACAACGTGGTGGTACAGCCAACGTAACAGTCATCGTAAGTGACGAGAAAATATCCTCACCCATCTTAAGCAAGTACGATGCCGCCATCATCCTGAACCAGCCGTCACTGGAGAAATTCGAAAGCAAGGTAAAACCCGGAGGCGTACTTATCTACGACGGTTACGGCATCATCAACCCGCCGACGCGTAAGGACATCCACGTTTACCGCATCAACGCCATGGATGCCGCCAATGAAATGAACAACGCCAAGGCATTCAACATGATTGTATTGGGTGGATTATTGAAAATCAAGCCGATGGTTACACTGGACAGTGTACTCAGAGGATTGAAGAAGACACTGCCCGAACGCCACCACCACTTGATACCGATGAACGAAGAAGCTATCAAGAAAGGAATGGAACTTATTCAGGAAATGAAATGAAAGGCTATGTAAAGCCACTCCCCATAAGAGGAGGAACTTTACGCCAGAATAAGAGATAAAGGAAAACGGATAAGCCCTTGTGATATTGATTTATTGCAAGGGCTTATTTCATTTCAAGCCGGAAAAAGTATGGATTCAAGGGCAGAGAACCGGAAGCAGTATAGAACAAAACAGAAAACAAGACAGTTTAAAAGAAGCAAAAAAGGCTGAATTCAGTAAGCAAATAATTTTTTATTGTATCTTTGCGCCTAATTATGAGACGAATTGTACTGACATATATATTTCTGTCCGTTATAGGGATATGGGGGGCTATGGCGCAAAACACCTTAAACCCGATGAACAATCGCGACCGGTTCGGTAACCAGATTGACCCGAATACCCAGCCGGACAATCTGGAAGACAGTACCAATACTGAGATTCAAAGTCTTCCACCCAAGCTTTACATGTGGAAACTAAGTGAGACACTGGGCAACCGTACCATCATACCTGCCGACACAGCCAGCCTCAACTTCCAGAGCACCAATCTGGTGGAAGGAATGTTCGGCCATTACAACTACTTGGGAAATTTAGGTTCTCCACGCCTCTCACGTCTGTTCTTCGAACGGGAGGAAAGCGAACCTACCATCTTCATGGCTCCCTTCTCCAGTTTTTTCACACGTCCCGACCAGGTGCTTTTCACCAACAGCAACGTGCCTTACACCAATCTTACCTACTACAAAGCCGGCAGCAAAGTGAACGGTGAAGAACGCTTCAAGTCCTACTTCTCCGTCAACGTCAACAAGCAGTTGGCATTTGGCTTTAACATCGACTATCTGTACGGACGCGGTTATTACCAGAACCAGTCCACCTCGCACTTCAATGCAGGTCTGTTCGGTAGCTATATCGGCGAGAAATACCAGGTACAAGCAGTCTACAACAACTTTTTCCTGAAGATGAACGAGAACGGCGGTATTGCAGACGACCAATACATCACCCGTCCCGAAAACATGTCCGGAGGAAAGAAAGAGTACGAGTCCACCACTATTCCGGTCAAATTGGAACAGAGTTCCAACCGTAACAAGGATTTTTATATCTATCTGACACAGCGCTATCGTCTTGGTTTTACGCGGAGAGTACGGAACACACAAGAAGGCAAACCGACGGTATCCGCACCCAAAGCCTCATCCTCCCCGTCCTCTGAAGCCGAAATATCCGCTTCGAACAACGACATAGCATTGCCAAACGACAGCATAGCATCAAAATCGGTCAGCACACTTGCAGCTGCCAATGACAGCCTGCCGTCTGTTTCTACCGCAGACAACGACTCACTTTTCGAAGAAGAGTTCGTCCCCGTCACCAGCTTTATCCATACCTTGAAAGTAGAGCGGTCGCGACACCAATTCCGTTCGGGAAGCGAGCCCGAAGGATTCTTCCCGGAAGACTACAAGCTTTACAAGAATTACAGCAACGACTCCACCACGGCATTCAGTGTAAAGAACGTGTTCGGAATAGCCTTGCTGGAAGGTTTCAACAAATACGCCAAAGCCGGACTTACGGCTTATATCTCCCACAAGTTCAGCCGGTACGACCTGATGAATACGGACACACTTACCGACATGCGCCGCATCCGCTACACCGAGCAGGAAATCTTCCTGGGTGGCGAACTCGCCAAGCGCGAAGGCAAACTGCTGCACTACAACGTAAACGGTGAAGTGGGGTTGGTAGACAAAGCCATCGGGCAGTTCCGCGTCAACGCCAATCTGGACCTGAACTTCCGTCTATGGAAAGATACGGTGAACTTCTACGCCCGCGGTTATGTGAGCAACACGCTTCCTTCCTTCTACATGCGCCATTACCACTCCAACCACTACAACTGGGACAACGACAACATGGACAAGGAATTCCGTACGCGTGTGGAAGGCGAGCTGAACATTTCCCGTTGGGGAACCAATCTCCGTGCCGGCGTAGAGAATATCAAGAACTACACCTACTTCAACCAAAGCGCCCTGCCCGAACAGAACGGAGGCAACATACAAGTGCTGTCCGCCACACTGAAACAAGACTTCCGCCTCGGTGTCTTCCACCTGGACAATGAGGTGACCTGGCAGAAGACGAGCAATGAAACAGTACTTCCATTGCCCCAACTCTCGCTCTACCATAACTTCTACATACTGGCTAAACTCGCCAAGAAGGTGCTGACCGTTCAGTTGGGTGCCGATGTCCGTTACTTCACCAAGTACAACGCACCTGCCTATGCACCCGGCGTCCAGCAGTTCCATCTGCAACCTACGGACGATTTGGTGGAAATAGGCGGTTACCCCATCGTAAACGTATATGCCAACCTGCACTTGAAGCGGACGCGTATCTTTGCCATGATGTATCACGTCAACGCGGGTATGGGAAGCGCCAATTCCTTCCTGGTGCCGCACTACCCCATCAATCCGCGCTTGTTCAAAATTGGCGTCTCATGGAATTTCTATGATTAACAGATGACTGTATGACGAAAAGCAGACTGCTCAAATACGCACTTCTGGGAATTGCAGCGGCTCTCATTGCCCACTATCTCATCGAGAAAGAAGAGAAACCGAAAGGTCATCCGCGCGATTATGCCGAGATAGCTGCCGAAGGCATCATACATGCTTCGACGGAATACAACTCCATCAGTTTCTATGTGGATGATGACACCTTGTCCGGTTTCCACTACGAGCTGATAGAAGCTTTTGCACGCGACCACGGGCTGCAAGCGGCCATATCACCGGAAATGAGCTTCAACAAGCGGCTGGAAGGCCTGGCCGACGGGCAATATGACGTGATTGCCTACGGCATCCTCGCCACCAGTGAGCTGAAAGACTCCTTGCTGCTTACCACCCCTATTGTGCTGAACAAGCAAGTGCTGGTGCAACGCAAGCTTGAGAATATTTCCGACTCGTCATTATTCATCAAAAGCCAACTGGACCTGGCTGGAAAGACACTGCACGTAGTGAAAGGCTCCCCTTCCATACTACGCATCCGCAACCTGGGAAATGAGATAGGCGACACCATCTACGTTGAGGAAATAGAGAAGTACGGTTCCGAACAACTGATTGCCTTGGTAGCCCATGGAGACATCGACTATGCCGTATGCGACGAAAGCATTGCCCGTACCGCAGCCGACAGCATTCCTCAAATAGACATCAATACCGCCATCAGCTTCACGCAATTCTATTCCTGGGGAGTAAGCAAACAGTCCCCTATCCTGCTGGACAGCCTCAACACATGGCTGGATAGTTTCAAAAAGGGAAAGGAATACAAAAAAATCTACAAACGATACTACGGGAAACGAAACTAAGCTGCACTTTTCCATACACGCAGCATATCCCTACTTTTACAACTAGTTATTAATCAACAGCTTATTACTGCAAAATGTATGCAGTGGCACTGCACACCGATATGCAGTACGACTGCAACAGTTATGCAGTGATACTGCAACACGTTTGCAGTCGCACTGCAAAATACATGCAGCAAGAATGCAAACAAGATGCAGTCATCAAATACCCATATCGATATTACGGAATACCCGAAGTAAAGAATTAGAGTCCTTCCACCTCCCTTAGCCACATCTCCGACGAAGCATCGCTCGGCATTCTCCAATCACCGCGCGGACTCAGAGAGATACTGCCCACCTTCGGACCATCCGGCAAACAGGAACGCTTGAACTGCTGGTTGAAGAAACGACGGCAGAAAGTCTGCAACCATTTTTTGATGGTTTCTTCATCATACATCCCCTTGAATGTGCGTGCTGCCAGGAAAAATATCTTGGAAGGACGGAAACCGCAGCGCAGGAAGTAATAAAGGAAGAAGTCGTGAAGCTCATACGGCCCCACCAAATCCTCGGTAATCTGCTGGATATTACCGTTCTCATCTGCCGGAATCAGTTCCGGGCTGATGGGAGTATCCACAATATCGAGCAAGGTAGCACGTGAAGCATCGTCCATATCATGCTCTGCCACCCATTTCACCAAGTGCTTCACCAGAGTCTTGGGGACGCTGGCATTCACACCGTACATCGACATGTGATCGCCGTTGTAAGTGGCCCATCCTAAAGCAAGTTCCGAAAGGTCGCCCGTACCGATAACCATTCCCCAGGTCTGGTTGGCAATATCCATCAAGATTTGGGTACGCTCCCGTGCCTGCGCATTCTCGTAAACCACGTCGTGCACATGGACATCATGGTCTATGTCTTTGAAATGCTGTATGCAGGCCTCCTTGATACTGACTTCGCGGACAGTCACACCGAGGGAGTTCATCAGGTCGATGGCATTCGTGTAAGTACGGTCGGTCGTTCCGAATCCCGGCATGGTGACACCGACAATACCCTGGCGGGACCATCCCAACTTATCGAAAGTCTTTACGCAAACCAGCAGCGCCAGCGTAGAATCCAGTCCACCCGAAATGCCGATAACGGCACTCTTCGCTTTAGTATGCACCAGACGTTGCGCCAGTCCGGACACCTGGATGGAGAATACCTCCTCACAGCGTTCGTCCAACGCTATCCCCTGCGGAACAAATGGATGCGGTTCAAAAGTACGTGTTAGGTTCAAATCCCTGCTGTTGACATACTCCGTAGAGATTCGTACCGGAAGGGCCGAAACACAATTTGCATGGCAAGCCGCGAAGGTCGTATTCACCCGGCGCTCCGTACGCAAGTGTTCCACATCAATTTCACTGATGACCACCTGCCCTTCGAAAGAGAAGCGTTCGTTTGCCGCCAGCAGAGTCCCGTTCTCATAAATCAGTCCGTTGCCGGCAAACACCACATCCGTAGTGGATTCTCCGAAACCGCATGAGCTGAATACATAACCGGCAATGCATCGTGCCGACTGCTGGCTGATGAGCGAGCGCAGATAATTGTGCTTGCCGATACCTTCATTGTCGGCCGAAAGATTGAACAAGATTTCCGCACCTTGCAGCGCCAGCGTGGAGCTGGGCGGTATGGGTGCCCACAAGTCCTCGCATATCTCCACTCCGAAAGTGGTATCCGCCGTTTCGAACAGCAGGTCTCTCCCCATCGGAATAATCTGCCCGCAAAGGCGCACACTGTTTTCTGCCACATCACATGCGGAAGTAAACCAGCGCTTCTCATAAAACTCCTTATAATTGGGAAGATAAGTCTTCGGGACAACGCCCAGCACTCTCCCCTTCTGAATGACAACCGCCGCATTCAGCAACACGCCGTTCAGTGCGACGGGCATGCCCAATATCGAGATAATATCCATCTGGCGCGTATTGTTCAGAATCTGTATCAATCCCATTTCTGCCTCTTCGAGCAGAAGTTGTTGGGCAAAGAGGTCGCCACAGGTATATCCGGTAATGCACAACTCGGGGAAAGCAATGATTTGCACACCTTTCCCGTCGGCTATAATAATCTCTTTTTCAATCTCTGAGGCATTGAACTTACAGTCAGCCACCTTGACACGGGGCACAGCCGCCGCTACTTTTACATATCCGTAATTCATAAGGATGCTATATTATTTATTCGGTGCAAAGATACGGCAAAATTCTGATTAAGAGAGATAAGAGAAAAACGTTTTCTCTATATCGGCACGAGAAACCGACTGAAGCCGGGTGCATCCTGCCTTCGCTTTTATGGCAAAAATACGGCAACCTGCCTACAAGAAGAGGAACATATATAAACAATTTTAATGACCGCAACTAAAAATTTTCCAAAAATCTTTTGGAGAATTATAGGAACTTCCTATCTTTGCAAGTGAATTAAAAATGTAATAATTACAAGTTTGAAACTTTAGATTATATGGATGTAGTAAAACGATTGCAGAATCATAATATCAAGCCTTCAGTACAGCGCATAGCCATCATGAATTACTTGATAGAGCATCGTACGCATCCCACGGTGGATGAAATCTATACGGCACTGTCTCCCTCCATACCGACACTGTCTAAAACAACGGTATACAATACCTTGAAACTACTGAGCGAGCAAGGTGCCGCACAAACCCTGACTATCGACGAGCGTAACACATGTTATGATGCCGATACCAGCCCGCACGGCCATTTCTTGTGCAAGCGTTGCGGAAAGATTTATGACTTGATGTGCAATAACAACGTCAAGAAGGTGGTCGACATGGATATGGACGGGCACGATGTGCAGGAAATCCACTACTATTATAAAGGAATCTGTAAACATTGCATAGAAGAAGAACGTTTAAGAACAACAAAGAATAACTAATTCAACTAATTAAAATCTGAGAGAAAATGAAAAAATTTAGATGTACTGTATGCGGTTACGTATACGAAGGAGATGCAGCTCCCGAAAAGTGCCCATTGTGTAAAGCTCCCGCAAGCAAGTTCGTAGAAGTTGAAGAAGCAACAGCTGACGGCCCGCTGGTATTTGCCGACGAACACGTAATCGGCGTAGCCAAAGGTTGCGACGACGAAATGATTAAAGACCTGAACAACCACTTCATGGGCGAATGTACAGAAGTTGGTATGTACTTGGCAATGAGCCGCCAGGCAGACCGTGAAGGCTATCCCGAAGTTGCAGAAGCTTTCAAGCGTTACGCTTGGGAAGAAGCAGAACACGCTTCCAAGTTTGCCGAACTGCTGGGCGACTGCGTATGGGACACCAAGACAAACCTCGAAAAGAGAATGAACGCAGAATCAGGTGCATGCGAAGACAAGAAGCGTATCGCTACCCGTGCCAAAGCATTGAACCTCGACGCTATCCATGACACCGTTCACGAAATGGCTAAGGACGAAGCCCGTCACGGTAAAGGTTTCGAAGGTCTGTACAACCGCTATTTCAAGAAATAATCCTATACTTTTATAGTAATGTGAAGAAAAGGGACTGCTAATGTTAGTAAGTCCCTTTTTTTTATTCCAACTTTTTTCACTTTACAATGTCACGTTTGTATTTCCCATTCGTCTTATCTGTGTAAATGGAACTCAAAGAATTCAAAATAACCGTTCTTCCACTCCGTGCCAAGCTGTTGAACTATGCACGGAAGTTGACCGACGAACCGGAGGATGCAGAAGATGCCGTCCAGGAGGTACTGCTCAAGCTATGGAACAAAAGGCTTGAACTGGAGCAATACCGGAGCATCGAAGCATTTGCCATGACGTTGACGCACAACATCTGTATAGATATGTGGCGCTGCAAACGCAACGACACCCTATCTCTCGACATTGTGCAGGCGGCATCCCCCACCGGAACACCGGAACGGCTGTTGGAAATCAAAGATGAAATCCACCTGATGCACGAAATCATCGACTCGCTGCCCAATCTTCAACGCACCATCATGCGGATGAAGGACATCGAAGGATACGAAACGGACGAAATCGCCGAAATCACGGGATGCGGACCGGAAGCCATCCGCAGCAATCTGTCAAGAGCCCGGAAGAAAGTGAGAGACGTTTACCTGCGAACCATACAAGAAAGAAAAGAAAGGAGAAATGAGCCATGAAGATAGATGAACTGCTGGATAAATATTTCGAAGGGGAAACTTCCTGCGAAGAAGAGCGTGAACTGCGCCGTTTCTTTACCGAAGAGGAAGTGCCGGAGCACCTGCAAACGTACCGCCCCCTATTCGCTTATCTGAACCGGGAAGCAACTTCAATGGCAGAACCGACAGAGGAAAAATCCGTAACAACAGAATCGGCAAAGGAAGTACCCGCACAGCGGAAGCCTTTCCGTCTCTATCGCACATTCTATGCTGTCAGCGGCATTGCCGCCGGATTGCTCCTGCTTCTCGGGGTAGCTAAGATTATATTTCCGCTTTCCGGTGTTCCCGAAAATTATGTCGTCATCGACGGCCAGCGGTATACAGACGAGAAACTGGTGGAAGCCAAAGCACTAGAAGCCCTGCAGAACGCCAGCTTCACGGATGAAGATTTAAGCAACTTACTGTTTCAACACTAATATAACAAGGTTATGAAAACATCTATACTGATTTGCATACGTAGTCTGTGCCTCTTTTCCCTGCTGATTTGCCTGCCAGCCTTTGTACATGCACAAGAGAGACTGCAAATAGCCGACCTATTCAGCAAGTATGGCGAGCAAAAGGACGTGACCAGGGTAGAACTGAACGGCAGTATCCTGAAATCTTACCGCATGACTACCTACAAGAGCCTTGTGTTCAAGAATGTATCCCCCTATCGCCGGGAAATTCAGCAGGCCATTGTACACGACAAGCAAGATAACGCAAAGAAGGCGCAGGAGGTAATGGAAAGCGGTGTGCTGCGCAGCGCTTATTACCAACTGAAAGAGGTGGAACGCAATGGAAAGAAGCTGAACCGCTACATCATTTTCAAGATAGGAAAAGACTCCATGGGCACTTTGATTTACATAGAGGGTCTGCTCAGTGAAAAGGAAATGATGGATATGCTTTACAAATCGGAATAACACTAAAAACAATATACGATATGAAAACCAGAATTATGATTTTGGCCTGCCTGCTTGCTGTGCCGGCCGGCCGCATGGCAGCACAACAACAGACTGACCCTGAACAGAAAGCTACAGTACAGACACAAGGCGACTCCATCATCATCCGGAAAGGAAAAGGAGACATGCGCATCAAGGTGTACGAAGAGCAGTTGGAAGACGGAGAAAAGAAAGAAGTACAAATTTATGAAGGAGTCTATCTCGAGAAAGTGGATGCAGACAAGCGCACTTTCCTCGACGCCCTGCCATTCATCCCCAAAAAGAGAAGATACAATGCTTACGAACCGCACTGTTCCGGTCTGTATATTGGCTACAGCCGGCTGGCTAACGACTTCCTTTCCTTCGGAGCAAGCGACAAGATGGGACTCGACTTATCCAAGTCATGGGAATTCGGCTTCAACATCCTCTCCGTATATCACAACTTCAAGAAGAACCCGCATTGGGGAATCAACCTGGGAGTCAGCTGGGGATACCGTTCTTTCAATATCGACGGTAACTATGCCTTGCTGAAGGAAAACGGAACCAGCATCTTCACCGCAGGCAACGAAGACACCAGTTACAATAAAAGCCGTCTGCGCCATTTCTTCTTCCGTGTACCCGTATTGATGGAATGGCAGCAAAGAGTGGGAAGAAACAAAGTGTTCTTCAATGCCGGTCCCGAATTTGAGATACGTCACAGCGTGAAGTCATTCTCACACATCAACGGAGGCAAGAAGAAAACCGTAGGCAAAGGTATGTATGCACAGCCCATCGGCATAAATCTGCTGGCACAAGCCGGTTATGGCAATATCGGCATTTACCTGCGCTACTCCACATACGGATTATTCCAAAAAGACAAGGGACCGGAAGTATCTCCCTATTCATTTGGCGTGGCATGGTATCTGTAATCCCTCCCCTATAACACAAGACTCCCCGAAATGTATTTGTACATTCCGGGGAGTTCTTTTATACCCTAAGGTATTGACAATGAAAGGTTATCTGCAATGAAAATTGTTCTTCTAAAAACGCATGCCCAATGTAAATAGCACTTTACTGCGAGTGTTGGTAACTTCTGTTGTTGGCGGTGTTACCAAGCCGTTTATATCATTATAGAACGGATAGAAATCAGATTTATAAGTATCGAATTTATAAGCCAAATCCGCATAAAACGAAGAAAAGCGATAACCGATACCTAAAGTGAAAGTATTCATCGATTTGCTATTGGCAAAATCCGTATCTGTATTTATAGAGTTGGAAGGCAACTCCTTAATAGCATCCTTTTTATAGGCTGCAGTACTGTAATTGTAACCGGCACGCAAAGAGAAAGCAGGTATAGGCTTGTATTCTGCTCCTAAACGAAGCGTACTTACCCCTTTCATGTTGAAGTCAGCTTGCCTCGTTTCCCATGTCATCTCGTCACCTTCAGGATATTTGAACTTCATGCTTGAGTAGTCTTCATATTCATATTCAGCTCCCAAAGCCAGATTATTGCCAACCGTATAACCTAAACTAGCGTTAAAGACCCACGGAGTTTGCAGTTTGAAATCACGATCCATGTCTCTACCACCCAATGCAGAATAAGTATCTACAGTTGTACGGACAGGGCTTTCATTCCCTGCTTCATCAGGCAAGTACAAATCCGAAGTCAGCAACGCCCCCGTAGTATAAGTCAGTTTGTAATAAGTAGGAGTATGCACAGCCAAACCTATACGAAGCGGAGAATCCTCAATCGGCCGGAAGATAGCACCGAATTTGAAGTCGAAACCCGAACCGTGTATACGGTTAAAGCTCTCCAAAGAGTAGCCTTCCTCATAAATCTGCCCGTCACCCTCCCATCTGTAGGCATACATTTCATCATAGAGAGAATATTTGTTGTAATCCACATCGTAAGCACCCAGAGTAACACCGAAATAAAAACGGTCATTTATATTGAAGGAGATATTGAAATCATATTGGTCAATACCACCACGCTCACGCGACAAGAAATAAGCATCCGCTTCGGAAGGAATATAAGGGGTATAGAAGTCAGGAGATCCCGCCTCACTATTCACAGAAAAAAGAGAGCCTTGATACCCCACAGCTCCTAACCAGCCGGCATCATTATCACTATAAATGTCGTTCGACTCCCAATTCAACTTTTGATTATAAGCGTGGTATACATAATCCTGGGCATCCGTAGCCTGCTGCGCCATACTCCGCACTTGAGATACATATTGATTATCTATGCTTCCCATCAACCCCTGCATCGTCATATTCTTATAGAATGACTTTGATTTGTGGTAATTAAAACCAAAATTCACATACCGCAAAGGAGTATGATTGCCTATCTTCGAAGCTATCACAAAACCGGCATTATCAAAACTCCAGCGGTTCTTGTTCGTTTCAAATTTATTACCTACATAATTGCTTTCTGTGCCCGTCATTGAATAGCCAAAGGTAAGCATAGCATCATTGCTACGATAAATACCGATACCGGCAGGATTGGTTCCTATGGTAGAAATATCACCACCCAATGCTCCCATAGCTCCGCCCATTCCGACAAAACGGGCGGTTCCATTCAATTCCTTCTGTGCTATATTCGTTGCATCATATATTGTCTGTGCCCCTGCGCCTACAGCTGTAAACATAGCAAGGGCTATCATGGTTATCTTCTTCATAATTCTTAGTCTTGTTAGATTAAAACATACTTATACTTACCGTCTTCTGGAACCACCGCCGCCACTGGAACGACTGGCACCACCGCCACCACCACTGGAGTAACTGGAACGTGAGCTACTGCCTGAAGAGAAGCTGGAAGAAGAACGGGTGCTACTGGATGAACGTACTGGAGCAGAATATGAACGACTGCTACTACGATTGTTGTCATTGGAGTAGCTGCGTGCCGGTGCGGCGCTTGAACCTCTGTTATAAGTCGATGAAGTCCTGCTACGAGTGGAAGTTCCAACAGAAGAGCGTACACCGGAAGAACGACTGCTACGAACTCCTTCTACGCTACTATTATATGAGCTACTACGCGTACTGCTTGGACGGGTGTAAGTGGAACGGCGGGTAGAAGCCGCACTCGAACGGTTTACACTTGAGCGAGTTGCAGAAGAACTTGAACGAACTGTAGACGAACTTCTTGTACCTACCACCCGACGGGTTGACGTACCGGTACTGCTACGTCTCACTTGACCGGAAGTAGTACTGCTACGACGTACAGCCTGCCCTCCATTTACAGTAGAAGAACGGCGGGAAGTAGAGGACGATACTCTGTTTCCGGCATAAGAAGAACGGCTCGGACCATAAGAACGTCTATTGGTATATGCATTTCCCCAATGGCCGCCTCCCCAATGACCACCGCCACCGGGATAATATCCGGGATGATAGTGATGGTGATGATGATGTCCCCACCAGCCACCGCTGTACCAGCCGCCCCAGCCAAAGCTCCAGCTCGGACCGTACCAGCTGTTCCATCCCCAGCCATAGTAAGGATAACCGCCCCAACCATAAGAGTTATAGCGCCAATCCCACCACAGGCGGTTGGTAAACGTCGGGAATGCATACGCATACAATCCATCCGTATATACATTCCAGTCCCATGAGTTCAGGCCATAGACCACATCCCAATAAAGCGGACTGCCGATACTGATGGCATAACGAGGATTGCGGAAACGGATAATACGCGTAGCATATTCATAATCATCTTCCGAACCGTCAAAACCGTTTACCCATTCTCCGTCCAGACCATCATCTTCCTTTTCGTCTACATAAAGCGTATCATTCTCTTGTGAAAAGTCATAGTCTTTAGAATCATAGCGGCGATTATACTCGTCTACATCACGGATATTCCCTTTACGGTCTTTCACTACAATTGTCGTGTTGCCCGGCGACGCATAAACCGTAGTCGGCGCATTCGTCTTTACTACAACCGCATCGGCAGCCGGAGTTTTTTTCTTCTCCGTCTTTTCTTCTTTTTTCTTGGAAGGAACGTAGTAAAGGTCGTCATCTATACTTTGAGCCGAAAGCGCCCATGGAAGGCACAAAGCAAAAAGCGATAAAAAAACAATCTTTTTCATATTCATTTGGTTTACGGGTTTACAATTCCATACTTTTCCACGTCACAAAGATAACGCAGGGATTTACCCCATACAGAAGATTTTCCCCAAAGATTTATAGGGATTTCCCTAAATGCACCTATCTTTGTATCCAAAACAAATATACGCAGAAATAGGTTTCTCTCCTATGTCTGCCTTTTGCATTTAACAAACAATCATATTCCAATGAAATATTTAGAATTTGCTTTTCATACCACTCCTTGTACGGAAGTCGTCAACGATGTTTTATCGGCAGTGTTGGGTGAAGTAGGCTTTGAAAGTTTTGTAGAGCAAGCAGACGGTATCGCGGCCTACATTCAAAAGGATTTATACAGTGAGAATGCCCTCAAAGAAGCTCTTGCCAATTTTCCTCTGCCCGATACACAGGTGGAATATACTTATCAGGAAGTGGAAGACAAAGACTGGAATGAGGAATGGGAGAAGAATTTCTTCCAACCCATTATCATTAGCGACCGCTGTGTCATTCACAGCACCTTTCACCACGACATTCCTCAAGCAGAATACGATATCGTCATTAACCCGCAAATGGCATTCGGTACAGGCCATCATGAAACGACCAGCCTCATTATCGGTGAATTGCTGGACAACAATCTGCAAGGCAAATCCTTGCTTGACATGGGATGCGGAACATCCATTCTCGCCATACTGGCACGTATGCGCGGCGCCGTACCCTGTACAGCTATCGACATAGACGAATGGTGCGTACGCAACTCACTCGAGAACATAGAATTAAACGGTGTAGACCGCATTTCCGTTTTTCAAGGAGACGCTTCCGCACTGAAAGGCAAAGGACCTTTTGATGTAATTATCGCCAACATCAACCGTAATATCCTGCTGAACGACATGAAGCAATATGTTAGCTGCATGCACCCGGGTTCGGAACTATACATGAGCGGTTTTTATGTGGACGACATCCCTGTAATACAAGCCGAAGCGGAACGTAACGGACTGCATTTCGTACATCATAAGGAGAAGAATCGTTGGGCTGCGGTAAAGTTTGTATCATAACAAACAGGTAAACGGGAGAAAGCGGAAAGTTAACTTCAGAAGCCTCATGATGTTAACTAAGCAGATGTAAGGAAGTTAACTTATTAAACGATAACAAGTTAACTTCTTGCGTCCATGAAGTTAACTATCGCAAAGTCATGCCAAGCAATTCTTCTAATGTACCATTAAATACATTCAAATCGACTTCTTCTTCAATACCGGGGACATCACCCACATCGGTGTGCTGCCAGAAATGCCATTTACCCTCGTATTTTACGGAATCGACGTAATAGTGGGCTATCCAGTAAGGATAAGAATTAAATATGGAATCGTTGAGGTAACGTTTCTTGAATTTGTAAGAAGTGTAAAGAATCGGCTTTACTCCATAATGCGCCTCTACCCTGTCGAGCCATGTTTTAACGGCAAGTTTCAGTTCTTGCGGTGACTTCTTTCCCGTAGTTTCCACATCAAGAACAGGCGGAAGATCCCCCTTTGACAATTGTACGGTGCTAATAAAGAAATCAGCCTGCTTATGCGCATCCGTCTTAGGCAGAAAATAGTGATAAGCCCCCCGGATAAAACCGTGTTTCCGTGCCTGACCAAAATTCTCGGTAAAGTTCTCATCGCCATAATCACCGCCTTCGGTGGCTTTCATAAAGATAAAGTGTATGGGAAATTTCGCTTCTTTATTATGGAGAAGCTTATCCCAGTCTATAATACCCTGATAGTGGGAAATATCAATGCCATGCACTTCGTAATTGCAAGGCATACATACTCCATAGCCTTTCAGCCCGTAACAGGGTTTCCAACGATAAGCATAAGGACGGATAAAGAACCAATAAAATCCGGCGGAAAATATTGCAATAATACAAAAAGCCAACAAATTGCGTACCCATACAGGCATGGTACGAGATACCGCCTGTTTCTTTTTCCGGGAAGAAGCGATACCGCGAGAAGCAGGCTTACGACGAGAGGCAGGGTT
>ENA-OOZY01000834-OOZY01000834.1-human-gut-metagenome-genome-assembly--contig:-NODE-834-length-20685-cov-6.707368_pt1 | contig 20685 bp, 20 predicted proteins | sample MGYA00241047_ERZ501410 | MGnify/ENA primary metagenome ERZ501410 (study PRJEB25962, sample SAMEA2042621) | human gut metagenome | biome: human gut; feature: human-associated habitat; material: faeces... | reverse complement strand
ACTTCGACAACCCCGACGACCTGTTCCCGACGATCTACCGCATCGACCGCATCCGATCGGTGAAAGTGCTGAACGAGCATTTCCGCGTGCCGTATGCCAAGCGATTCGAGGAGGGCGAGTTCCGCAAGCGCGTCCAGTTTATGTACGGCGGGCGGCTGGAGCACATCCGCTTCCGCTACACCGGCCCGTCGCTGGAGGCGGTGCTGGACCGACTCCCCACGGCGCAGGTACTCTCTGAGGACGCCGGCGGCTGGCTCATCTCGGCAGAGGTCTTCGGCAAGGGCATCGAGATGTGGCTGAGAAGCCAGGGGGAGTGGGTGGAGAAGGTGTAAAATATAACCGAACGTAAACAGTGACATCTATAAGGTAATGCCATGGAAAAGCAGAGAAGTTCCTTGCGGCAGTAAGAACGACCAGTACAGGCGCAATGTGCGTTGTTACTGGTGGAGCACTTGCGACAGGGCGGCAGACGCGGCAATAGCTAAAACTGTCGGTACTGTAACTACGGCGTAGGCCATCGGTACAGTGGCAGCTTCAAAAGTCAAGAATCTACAACAAAGTAAAGGAGAACGCAAGATGGCAAAGGTAAAAGTTGACCCCGATGTTCATAAACTCATTGACGAATATAACTCTGCATATAGCATCCTCTGCAGAAGCGGAGAATTCCTCTACGACGCTCGCTTAAGTGCAGCAAAAACGATAGCAAATGTAGAAGATTTGGTGAATAGTATTGCAAACCATCCCAAAACATTTGACACCAATATCGAAGCTATTAAGTTTAACAAAGAAAAATTTGCTGGCGCACAAGAATTTGCAAAGCAAGAATATGAGAATGCGAAAAAAGGAGCGGTTGGTGCAGCCGCTGGTGTTGGCGCAGGCGGCGCTATAGCTGCAATGGGGCCAACAGCAGCTATGTGGGTTGCCACTACATTTGGGACAGCTTCCACGGGAACAGCTATTTCGGCTTTGTCCGGAGCTGCTGCAACAAATGCGGCACTTGCTTGGTTGGGCGGTGGAGTAGCCGGGGTTGGTGGTGGTATGGCTGCTGGAAACGCCCTCCTTGCTCTCGCAGGGCCTATCGGATGGGGCATTGCAGGGGCATCACTTGTCGCGACATTCTTCATCACCCGTAATAAGAAAAAGAAGATTGAGGCCGAAAAGCAAGAAACAATTTCGAAAATAAAACGAGCTATTTCTTCCACAAATGAGTGTAGCTACAAAATCGCAGACATCCATGGACGCATAAATGATCTACGTCACAAACTTTTTTATGCAGAATCCCAACTTCGCAAAGATGTGTATGGCGCAGATTATATGTCTCTCTCAGAAGACGCAAAGTTGGCCTTAGGCGCATTGGTGAACAACACCCTAAGCTTGTCTGAGCTACTAAATAAGACGATTGATTAAGACAGCTATGAATGTAGAGCGAACTATAAAAAGCGGGCAGGAGCAAGCGGTGGCGGCGTGGATCAACCATCTGAACCAGGTACGCCTTGATGAGCTTTTTGAAACATGGAGACAACAAGACATTAATCTGGAACAGGCGCAAGATAGCCTTGATGAGGCGCGTAAATTAATCTTTGAGCAAATTATTGCCAGAGACCGTGGCGGCCTAAAAGGGATGCATGGGTTTATCGCAGAGGTGGCAGAAGTTGGTGTGCGAAATGCCAGAAATCTCGTGGATGGAATGCCCGCCGATACAGAATGGATCAATAACAATGGCCCCGCCGACTTGATTCGCAATGGGATTCAAATTCAGCAAAAGTTTGTTCAATCCGGAGGTAAGCTTTCCCTGAATGCAGTAGAAGAACATCTCAAGAAGTATCCCGACTTTTTGAAAGATGGCGGGAAATATCAAATCCCAAAGGATTACTTCGAGAAAATTCAACGCTACCTCGCCATGACACAGGAGGAAGCCAATCTCATATCTTTTGATAATGCTGATGGACTGTCGTACAAACAGTGGGCATGGGTGCAGAACTTTTTCAAAAGCGGAGAAATCTCAATCAATGATCTTGAGCCTTCGCAGAACTCCTATGTCTCTGTCCAGTCCGGAAATATTGACAATACGTTGAATGATGCGCAAAATGAAATTGAGGAAACACATCATAATCAACAAGAAGCCGCATATGAACAAAGCAAGCCCAGTTTTGCCGAAGGCACAAAGGCTACCGCAATTGCGGCTGTTATCGAAGGTGGTACAACCTTCGTTACAGAAGTTGTCAAAAAGCGCAAAGAAAAAGACTTTCGATCTTTTTCTGAAGATGACTGGATAGAGATACTGGGGAAAACAGGTATCGGTACCCTGCGAGGGGGAGTGCGTGGTAGTAGCATTTACGTTATGAGCAACTACACTGCAACACCTGCCGCTGTTGCCAGCGGACTCGTTACCGCCGCCTTTGGTGTAGCTGAACAAGCGCACCGTCTGCGTACGAAAGAAATCACGGAAACGAAATTTCTTGAAAATGCACAAATCGTGTGTTTAGATGCGTCAGTTAGCGCAGTGTCCTCTTTGCTTGGCCAAGCCCTAATTCCCATTCCTGTTCTCGGAGCAATCATCGGTAATACCGTGGGAACTATGCTTTACCAAATTGGAAAAAACAATTTAGCGGAACGCGAGCAAAAGCTGTTGGCCGGCTATGCTGAGAACCAGAAAAAGCTCGACGCTGAATTAGCCGCGCATTATCAGCAGCAAATTGATATGCTAAATCAGGAACTCGAAGTATATATGGTACTCCTAAACCAGGCGTTTGCGGCAGATATAAAAAAATCGTTTTACGGCTCTATAAAACTCGCTTGTTATGTGGGTGTCGCAAACGAAGAAATCTTAAAATCTAAGGAAGAAATCGATCATTACTTTATGGACTAATTAGGCAAAGGGAGGGAGCTTCAAGTTCCCTCCCTTTGTCCCCCTCTATTCACTTCTCCCCCTCCCCCATCATCCTCCCCACGCAATCACCCTTGCGCGGCAGATAGCGGATGTGCTTCATGCTCTCGATGTAGTGCGCCGGGACGCGCAGCTGCTTACGCAGATAGTTCTCGACCGGCTTCGGCATCCCCTGCGCGGCGTACTTCCCCTTGCGCACGTCCTCCGAGATTGCCCACGGCAGACCGTTTTCCCGCCGCTGCTTGGGCGGCGTGTGCTGCCGCAGTAGGTCGTACACATCCTCCCGGAACGTGAGAACGTCCTCAAACGCCATGCGCCCCCGCTCCACGGCGTCCCGCTCCGCCCCCGTCCATGCGTCGGTGGCCAGCCGCAGTCCCATGCCCTTGATACGCCGGTGCGCCGTGCGCAGCGGCGGCGCATCGGACGGCAGCGGGTCGAGCCGATCAGTGGGATACAGAACGCGCACTTCGAACATACCCTGTACACCCTCCGGCAGCGTAAGCCGCAGCCCCATGACCTCCGCGTCGCTGTACGGCTCGGTATCGGTTTGGCAGTCCCGCTGCGCCCAGTAGTCCCGCAGCCACGCGCATACCGGCGCGAACCGCTCCTGCGGCACTTGCAGGGACACAACGCTTTCGCCGATCAGCGACCGGCTTCGCAGGTTATGACCGTCTGCCACCATCGGTGCGCCGCATTCAGGGCAGACAAGGTCAGGCAAATCCCAGCCGTCATCCGCGTGGGCATCGAAGATCAGGTGGTGACAGTTGGGGCAGTGGTAGTGGGGCGGCAGCGGGTTCACCGGCGTCGCACCCAGCAGGTGTGCCAGCAGCGAGTCGTTGGTGCAGCCCAGCGCCAGCACGTTTTCCCCGCCGAACGCCCGCCGCAGCGCCGCCGTGCAGTACCACATGGGCAGCAGCGGCCCGCCCCGCGTCAGCCGCTGCTCCTCCAGCAGCCGCCCGTAGACGGGAAACGCTCCCACGCCGTAATGCTCCTCCGTCAGCCGTAACAGAAAATCCTTCGTCATTGTACGCCCTCCTTGTCCGTTGTGGTAAAAGTCAGTATAGCACATTGCGTGGACAGGGGGTGTCTCTCTGACAAATCAATTTTGAAATGCACTTACCATTTCTTTCAGCTTCTTCTCCACGTCCACCACATAGTCCAGGCAGGAAAGAGCGCTCTGCTGGGAAACAAGCTCCTTGTGGACGCTGGGATTTCTGTATTGGTTCTTGACCGTGTTCACATAGTCCACATACGTCCATAGGATATTTCGTATCTGCTGATCGTCCATCAGATCAGCGCCGACACCCGGTGAAAACAGCCGTTCCCGCGCATAAGCGGTCAGAACAGCCATATAGCGCTTGTACGGCTCAGACTCACCTTTCTTGCGATCATACCTCGGTTTCAAAATGTGCTGCACACTACCCAGCGTGAAGCCGCCGCGTTGTTTGCTTTGCTTCTCGGCCTCCTCGGTGAGGCTAAGCGCCTCTACAAACTGAGCGTCACGCCGTTTTTCGGGTGTCTGTTCAAAAATGTACTGCCGAAAGCGCTTATAAAAGTATTTTTCACATTCGACCTCCATGGCTTTGGAGGCCAGCGTACATACGCCAGAAAAGTCGATGTCGTTTCCGCATTCCTTCTGTGCCAACAGCTGATACGACATCTTCGCAGAGAACAGCTCCCGCTGTGTTCTGGGGTCGAGCCTGTCCCAGATTGGATCAAAGAGCTGCTTCAGCTCGCCGCGTATGGCACCGGCCTCCGGCAGTCTTTCGCTTCCATACTGCTTTTCCAGCACCTTGGCGCTGATGCTGCTTGTTAGAGCGTAGAGCCGCTCGGCAAGCGGGGAGTCCTCATCCCCCTCCGGCAGGCTGTCCAGTATACCGCTGGCCAGCTCACGGCAGGGCTGCAGCTGTGCCGACAGCTCGGCGATCTGGTTGGAGAGGTCGGTTTTCACATCAGCGATCGCGTCCATCTCCTCTTTGTGATTGGCAGCTAAATTCTCACGCAAAGCGGCTATTTGGGCCTGGATACTATCCCTATCTGTATCTAACGTATCCCGGTTGTAGTTGTTGCCTGTCGCATAGTTGTAAGCGTCAACAAATGCCGCACGGCGCTCCGGGGATGACGGCAGATGATCTGTGCCGTGAGCATTGATCTCTTTCGCAACGCTTTCGTAGGCTTCGCAAAGCTTGGGATTTTGCTGACGATTCTTGCAGGCCTGGAATACCTGAAACGTGGCGGCGGCAGCCATCCCGATGGGACCGAAAGCAAAGCCCATAAGCAGGGATTTTGTCATGTCCGCAGGGCCTGCGCCGGCCACACTTATCCCCGTGCCCTTTGTCAGACCCGCAGTGCCGACGCTCGCCATTCCCGAGGCACCGACCTGCGCCATTCTTGCGGTATCGACCTTTGCCGCGTTTTTGGCAAACGCCGCAAAAGCGTCCGGGTCGTCCGGATGCGCCTCATAGTATGCTTTCAGTTCCTCCGCTCTTTGCAGCTGTGCCTCCAGCTCTTGCAGATGCACCTCCAGCTCTTTCAGCTGCTCTGCGCTCAGCTTTTTTTCTTTTTCCGCCATTGTTCCGAAACCACCTTTCTCCCGTGCTGGCCTGTATGGCTCTCTGAAGAAAGTATACCGTAGGGCGGCGGGATAGTCAATGACGGCGCGGTACGACGTTATTCCGAAGAAGAAGTAAGCCCGGCGTTTGCCGGGCTTACTTCTTCTTCCGCGCCGCGATGCGGCCCTCGCCGCCGACGGAACGGTTCAGCGGCGGGTCGTGCCGGGCGATCTTCGCCTGCTCGTGCTGCCGCCGCGTCCGGGAGGAAGAGCGCCCGTCGGCGGTCTTCCACTCCAGCGTGCCGCCCCGCGTCTCCTCCTGCGCCAGCTTGCCGTGGCGCAGATGCTCCCCCATCCGGCGGCGCAGGTCGTTTGTCTCGCCCACATAGGCGATGCTTCCCGCCGCGTCGCGGATGCGGTACTCCCCCGGCGCCGACGGCGGCGGACTGCCCTTGCCGGTGAAGGGGTCGTACTTGCTGGGGCGTCCCGGCTTGTAGATGGACATACTCACTGCCCTCCCTTCTTCCGCCCGCAGCGGAACACGGCGTTGTCGGCGCGGGCCTGCTCTGCCTTGGCGGCGTTCTTGGCCGCCTCCTCGTAGCAGAAGCGCGCCTGCGTGTAGTGGTAGCCGCCCTCGCCGTTCTTGGCCTGCGCCCAGTGGGTGTTGCCGTCCCGGCGGAAGCGCTCCGCCCGCGCGGTGTACATCTCCTCCGGGTTCTTGTAAAAGCCCATGTAAGTCCCTCTCTTTCCGGCCCTGATGGCCTGTCCGTCGGTTGATGTCTCTCATAATGGGCCGCAGGCGCACCTGCGGCGGCGGGGTCAGTCCGCCCGGCTCTGGTCGGCGAACTCCTTCGCCAGCAGCCAGCCCACGCTCTCCGTCAGCGCTGCCGCGCTGCCACCTCCCCTATCGAGGGGAGGCCTTGGCATGGCGGAAAAGCTTTATCTTTTCGCCAGAGGCTCCGCTGCCGCGGTGGAGGCGTTGATGGCGTTACCCACGAAGGGGATCCAGCCCACCAGCACCTGGGAGACGGCGCGGCCCACGGTAGCGGCAGCCACGGACGCCAGCGCGGCAGCGGCGGCGCTCTGGGTCAGCTGGATGCCGAACACCGCGCCCAGCGAGACGGTCATGGCCAGCTGGATGGGCGTGATGGCGGCGTTGTCGCTGCCGGGCAGCTGCGCCAGTCCCGCACCGACGGCGGCCGCGGAGGCGGACGCGGTGTGGATGATGGCGTGGCACTTGCTGCGCTGGTCGGCAGTCATGGCGGCGGTGCTGATGTTGTTGCTCATGTGTTTTCTCCTTTTCCGGTCCCGAAGACCTGTCCAAGTTGTTTGTTCCTTTTTCTGTGTTCCCGGCTCTCAGCTCCGTGCCTCTCTCCCGGGGACAAGAATCATTATAGCACGAGAAATGGAATTTTCTACGTAATCTTACGGGCAATATAAAGTTACATATACTTGACTTATATGCCCGATATATGTAAAATAAAGTTACATACTATGGAATAAAAACAGCCGAAACGGAGGATGTTGCGGTATGTGGATCGAAAATTCCTCAAATGAATATCAGGAGGCGCGGCAGCACCTGTCCCTCAGCGCCGCCGCGCGGGATGTGCTGGAGAACGACCGGCTGGACTTTGGCAACGGGCAGTCGTGGGCAGGTATCCTCAACCATGTCTTTGCCGCGTACCGGGACACAGCGGACGCCTCGATTTCCGTTGCTGTGGAGCGCCGCCGGGCGCAGTATGAGGAAAAGCTGGTCGGCGTGGCAGCGCCTGCTGTGCGGAAGGCGGTATTGGAGGCGCTGCTGGCGGACTACACGGAGGAGCTTATAAAAAAAGCCGCCAAAAATGGCGCGGCGCCGCCGAATGAGGAGCTTATAGAAAAAGCCGCCAAAAATGGCGCGACATCGTCGAAAAAGCCGGGCTCCAAATTCCGTCTGGACAGGGACAACTACGCCTTTCGCGAGCAGTGGTTGGACAGTCCCGACGCACAGTATTACGGCGGCCGGTTCAGCCGCTACCTCCGGGCGGTGCTGCAGGAATACGCGGCCAAGACCGTTTATCAGCGGGAAGAGGTTTATTTTGCCGAGCAGCTGCGCTTGATCCAGACCAGCGCGGCCAACGGCGAGCTGCTCCGTATCCGGCTGAAAGACGGCCGTGAATTCGAGGTGCGGCCCTACGGCGCTCTATCGGACCGGCAGGAGACGTATCACTATCTGGTGGGGATCGCGTGCTCCCCCAATGACCGGGCCGCCGAGCGGATTGCCTGCTTTCGGCTGTACAATCTGGTCGTGCTGAAGCCCTCCAAAAAGCGCAGCGGACGTCTGACAAAAGAGGAGCGCAACGCAATCGAAGATCGTATCCGTGCTGTGGGCGTGCAGTTTCTTTTGCAGCAGCAAGAGACGATTCGTATCCGCCTGACGGAGAAGGGGCGGCAGAATTATGGGCGTCAGCTGCATCTACGCCCCGCAGCGAGGGAAAGGGTAGAGGTGGACGACGGCCTATACCGCTGGGAGTATACCTTCTACTGCACGGAGTTTCAGGCGAAAGCGTACTTCCTGAAGTTCTGCGGCGACGCGAAGGTCGTCGCGCCCCAGAGCCTGCGAAAGCAGTTCGCAGACGAATACCGGAGCGGGCTGAACGCTTACCAGACCCCAGACACGCAAGGCAGCGCATCGTGTGAGTAGCTCTTGATGCGGACGATCAGACATCGGCTGCCCATTGTATTTTCTAAGCTAAAGGCACAGGTACATTCCGCGCGGCCACAAAATTTAGCCTTATTTTTAGCCTTATAGCTTCAAAATCCGATAATACAACTTGGCAGCATTTAACAGCATGATTCCCCGCAAGTCCTGTATTTCCAACACTTCCCGGCATCGGTCAACACGATGTAAAATCGCCCCGCGGCGATTCAAATCCGGGTGTCACCTCCAGATAAAAACCTCGTAACCATGCCGGTTACGAGGTTTTTCTTTTGTCTGGATTTTCTGTTTTCCCTTATTTTTTCCCTTTAGCGATGAAAAAGGCCTCTGATGCGCTGACATCAGAGGCTCATTTTCATGCATCGATCACGTGACCTGTGCGGTAACATTCCGCGATGTAGTCACGGGATTGATAGTAGAACGAGGAGTTATAATCGCAGAGCTTTTCATCGATCCACGAGGTATATACAGCCACCAGCATTTCTGCCACATCATCCTGCCCGGACACATCCTCGATCAGGCGAGCGTATACCTTGCCCATTGCCCACACATCCGGCACGGCGTATCTGGCCGCTGCCACGTTATCGAACTGGCCGTGGGGCAGAGCAAAGTGCTGCTGCATATCGTCGGACACCTTCTCGATAGGCTCGCAGTGGAACACATCGGCATGGCCCAGGATCATCTGCACGCCCTGTAAGCCCAACGCCTTTACCACGTCGCAGCGTTTCAGCTTCAGGTCACGGCCCAGCTGCTCCACCAAAGCGCAGGTGAAGAACAGTCCGCTGTGGTTTCGTTCACACATGTACCTCATAACTCCTCTCGAAGGTCAGCGCCGCCAACGCTCTGGCGGTATGGAAGCTGATCTGATGGGTGGGATGCTTGAACCGCGCCAGCTCCCAGAAGGCGGCGCGGCTGATCTCGCCATCTGTATAGCTCTGCACATAGTTGAAGATGGTATCGTCGGCCATCGGCCCTTCCACAATGTCGTAGTTGTGGGGTACACCGCTGCGGCAGGCCACGATGAAGTCCAGCCACTCATCGCTCATCTCAGGGAAGCGCTTGATCGACAGTCCCGGCTGTTCTTCGAACCGGTAGACGTTCACAATACCGCTGCCGAACCGCGTGGCCCAGCGGACAGCCTGTGCCTCATACTCTGTGCAGTAAAAGCCCCAATAGAAGTCCTTGTGGAACTTCTGAATGCGTATTTCCGGCTGTTCGACCGTCACCCGGCTGCCGTGATACAGTGTCCGCATGGCCTGCCTCCTTCCACGTTTTTTCCTATTATACCCGATTTCACCGCTCTGCGCAACAAAGAAGTTGCTGTGACGCTCACCCCTGTGAAACACGGCGGATAAAATCCTCCATTTTATCGGCGCTCTCACGCTTCATGCGGTCGGTCACGTGGCCATAGACATCCAACGTGAAGGCAGCCGTGGCATGACCGAGGTTGCCCTGTACCGTCTTGATGTCGATGCCGGAGCTGATGGCGGCTATGGCATAACTGTGGCGCAGATCGTGGTAACGGGCGTCCGGCCGGCCAATCGCCGCGACCGCTTTCTTATAGTGGCGGTAGACTGTCGGCTTTGTCAGGTGATGCCCCAGGGCATCGGTGAACACCAAATCGTTGTCCTCCCAAGCGCAGCCTGCCATGAGACGCTGCTGTGCCTGTTCCGCCTTGCGATGACGCAGGTGGGCGATCACCGTAGGAGACGCCACCAACGTGCGGCTGCGACTATTCTTAGTAGGAACCAGCGCATAGGCCGCAAGACCCTTTTCCTGATGAAGCTGGAGCTGCTTGTTCACGGTGATCACGCCGTTGTCAAGGTCTACACAATCCCAGGTCAGTCCCAGTGCCTCGCCCTCCCGCAGGCCAAGGAACAGCGTGGTCAGAAAGAGATCCTCAAAGGGATTTCCCTGAATGATCCGGATAAAAGCAGCCACATCATCCTCATCCAGCGGCTTGATCTCTGCTTTTTGCCCTCGCGGCAAGGTGCAGGCATCGGATGGATTTGTTCGAATATAGCCATTGAGAACCGCCTGCTTCAGCGCCTGATGCAGTACGCCGTGGATGTTCTTGATGGTCTTTGCCGACAGGCCGGGTTTGTCAGGCTTATCCGACGCCAGCGCGTTATAAAAGGTCTGCACGGTGTGGGGCAGGAGATTTTCCATCCTGACTGCCCCCAGTGCGGGCTTGATATGTACCCGAATGTCGCTCTCGTAAATCTGCCGTGTGCGCGGCTTGCAGGCACTCAGGTAGTTTTCCACCCAGATGTCCAGCCACTCTCCCAGCGTCATCCGGCACGGCTCCTGATATGTACCGCTGTTGACCTCCACGGCCAGCGCTTGCAGCTTTTCCCGCACCTCTTTTTGCGTCTTGCCGGTAACAGAACGCTGCTTCTGCCGACCGGTTCCGGCATCGTAGCCCGTGGTGATGCGTGCCTCCCAATAGGTATAATCCTGCCCGTTCCGTGTGACGGTCTTCTTCCGAATCGTGCCGCTGCCGTGGGCAGCTCTTTTGTTGTTTGCCATATTTTCCCTCCAAAGTCTTGTGTTTGGTAAGGGCGGGGTATGTCCCCCACCCCGTCAGCTTGCGAGCTGCAGGTACTCGACCAGCGCGTCGCGAGGGATTCGGATACTTCTCCCGATTCGGACGCTCCGGAGCTGTCCAGAGCGGACGAGCTCGTAGGTCACGCTGCGGCCAACCCGCAGCACCTGTCCGGCCTCCAGTACGGTCAGTGCCAAGGGAAGGTTATCGAAGTTGGTGATGGTACTGTAGCTTGTGCTGTTGTCGTTGTGATTCATGATATCCTCCTTACGCGCATTTTTGCGACTTTTCTTCTATTTTCACGTTCCGACCACGACCGGTCATCTCTGCACCGTACTGTGCCAGCAGCGGCGCAAAGCGCCCACTTTTTCGCAGCTTTTTCCAGCTCTCCGTACCGATTTCTGCGTCGCGCAGGATACTGTCCAGCGGTGTCGGCGCCCTATCCCAGCCGCCCAGCCACGCCGCGAAGCGAGCGTAGACGGTGGACTGACCGGCATATGTTTTCGCGTTGGCCTGCGCCTGAACAATGCAGCTTGGCGTCAGATTTTCATGTACCGACATAGCACCGCGAAAGCGTTTGCCAAGCCGGTCATACAACGCTCGCGGTGGGGCGAACAGGAACACGTGGACAGCCTCATCGCAGACCGCATTTCGCAGCTGACAGCGGTAGATCTCCTGCTCCAACCGCGCCGCCAAGTGACATACTTCATACGCCATCGTCAGCGGCAGCTGCACGTGGAGATCAGGTCGCTGCTGCACATTCAGCGGCGACCACTGGACCATCTGCTCCTGAACCTGCTCCCGAATCCCAGAGCGCTCCCAATACACAAAGGCGCGTTCCAGATATGTCTGAGGGGACAAACGCGGATAGCCCAGCAGCATCACCAACGAGGCGGTGTTAAATTCATTTGAGCCGTTGGTGCCGCCGAAATACGGACACGTTTCCCCATCCAGCAGCAGGCGGCTCAACGCCTGCGGGTCAAGGAGCTTCGGAATTTCCGCGGCCAGGTCTTTGTAGGTGGTCAGGAACATTTTACCCTCGTAGCGTCGCAGGATGTCCTCCGTCAGGGCACAGAAGGCAGGCAGCTTCCAGCTCTTCCGCATGGCCAGCCGGGACACATTCATGTCGGCGGTGGTGTACACATGCAGGCAAAGCTTCTCCATATGGCGGGGCTTGGATTGCGGCAGCATCTCTGCATCCAAATACTGGTAATCACCGTCCACTTGGGCGGTGGCGTCAAACACCAGCGTCAAGCTATCACCGAAGCTGATTTGCGGCTCGTCCGCGCCGAGAATCGTGAACGCCCCCAGCTTCGTGAACAGACACTCGCCGCGATATAGGCGGTCGATAACCTCGACGGCCTCCGACAGTGCCGGTGTCCGGAAGGCTCTGCCTGATCCGTTCAGGTAGTCCCGGAACTGGCCGAAGCGTTCTTTTTCCGCATTATCCGCATCCATCAGGCTGCAAAGGCCATAGGGGATGTCGGCCATAGCTTTGATCGTCTCGTCCAGCTCGATGCAGGTCCGTTCCCGCAGCAGCGAGAACGGGCGCCGCAAAAGTGTTGTTGTCCACCGCTGCTTCTCAAACACCCGGCGATCCTTCAGGTCGCGTTGGGTGATCAGCTGCTCCAGCTGGCTGGAGGCCGCATCCAACGTGGTCTGGGTCAAGTGATAGAGCGGTGCGAACTCAAACTTTTCATCGAAGATCAGAATGCGCGGGTGGGCATTCTCGTCCTGGTAGAGAAGGCCATCCAGGGCGTTTCCCTTTCGCAGCAGGTCGAACCGCGCCTGAGAGACACCCAGTACGAACGCCTGCCCAGCCAGCTGACCGAACCGCAGCACGCCGCAAGAGGCCGCAAAGGTGCAGTTATCCCGAGGACACTGGTCAAAGGATGTGACTTGCTTGTTCTTGCAGAAACCGGCTTTCTGGCTGGCAGCTGTCCACCCCTGTAAGGGGACGACCAGCGTTTCCGGCGCATTCGGAAAGAAGGCAGCAATAGTGTCACGGATACCGTTCAGTGACTCGATTTTTTGCAGCACCAGCAACACGCTGAACACATCGGCCAGCGGGTCATTGTTCAAGCGCAGCTCACAGTCCGCCAGCAGGAACGCCGAAATCCACGTTGATTTTCCTGAACCAGCCCGTGCCGGGCACACAAGCGGCTTGCGGTCAGCGATACCTTTAAGAACACTCTTCGTGATCTTCCGCCAGTAGTCGAAGTCGACAGACGCGCCGCGCTGACGGCACAGCTCTTCAATGTAGTACGCGACCCGATCAGCGACGAAGGCGGTCTGCGCGGCAGTAAGTCCGTTGAAGGGCTCTGGCAGTTCTGTCTGCCTGCGGCGCAGAGGTGCATGCTGCAGCGACTGCGGCAGCTGCTCGGTCACAGCCAAATCGGTGTAAGGATTTGTAGCATCATTTCCCGCAAGGGGTGCTATCCCGTTTGCCGTGGTTTGCGTCGTTTCCATTTCAGCCGCATCATGCGCGTATTCCTCGTTTTTCATTGCTATTCACCGCCTTTCCCGCGTAAATCGTTCGTGTTTTTCTCATTGTCTCTGGCAAGTGCTCCGGCAATCGGCTTTGCCGGGGGCGGGGCGTTTTGCCCCGCCTTTTGCCCGGTTTCCTGCAGTAATCTGGCCGGTATCGCCACCACATAGGTACTGTCCCGGGTGCCGTTTGCCAGCAGGTCGTAGCGGTAACGATACCCTGCGGCGGGCACCTTGATGACACCTGCTGTTCCCAGAACTTTCTGCAGCTCGAGTTCCCACCTCGGCTTTTGGAGAAACGCGGCATCAATGGTGTTGTCAGCCCTGACCGCTTTGGCATACCATGCTGCCCAAACCGATTCTTCCATGACCAGATATTCCTCCCCGCCGATACAGCGCCACGCAGCCGCAATCTTACCGCGCCGGGGGCGGACATAAGGCTGCTCCAGTGGGGCTATCAGCTCCGCACGCTCCGTGGCAAACTTCCGTAAGACTTCAAGGTACACGCCCGCGTCCTCAGCCCGTCGGGGTGCCGTCGAAGGAGGTAGCGGAGCTGGGTCGAAGATGTCCTGCAGGCGCTGCCGGTAGGTGTCTGTCTTGTCCGGAGGCAGCCACTGGCGGTCACCGGTCAGAACCATGAAGTCCAGCAGTACCTGATAGGCCACCGCCCGGCAGAGAGCCTTCGACTCGTAGGCAAAGGTCCGGAAGCGACCACCCGGGTTTCCAAGCTGATCATGTGCACGGCGGATAACATCCTGCGCCCAGTCATCCCTGCTTGTTCCCCACCACCAGCCCAACAACCACGCTGCCCGCGGTGCTCTGGCGATGATATTCTCAAGGAGATCATCATCCCAGGCCGAGACGGTATAAGTCGGAACGCTCGCCGCGCCCCAGCCGTTGGCAGACAGGACGCCGTTCACGAACACCACCCCGACCTGGGACAGGTCACCGCTGAGCTTGCCCCAGGTGGTATCCCGGCCGTGCAGAATCAGCAGCACAGTGTTCTTTGGTGGAAGTGGAAGCCAGATGGATTTCAACTTGTTCACCCGGATCTTGACCCGTGAGATGTCCACCAAGCTGAGGGGCTTGTTCAGGTCGACCATACGCTTTCGCCGAAAGAAAAAGCGCTTGCCTTTCCAGCGCTTCCGCGGTAAAATCGGCTTGATCAGACGTTTCATCACTTGTTCCAACTGCGGTGGCCCGCGGAAGGCCACGCAGGGTCGCAGAGATGGCTCCCCGTTCCTCAGGTCTGCGGCACGCAGGCCCATCAGCACTGTTGCCAACAGCATCGCGCCAACCTCTGGGTCGGGGAACACATCCAGCAGCGACATTAGAGCCGCCACGCCTTGTCGACAGTCCGTCGTCGTTGGCGGGCGCTTGCCGTCGTCATCGTGGATCTTCCGCCAGGCCGGTGGTTGATCGGTTTCTGCGCGGACGGTTTTTATATCAGCATTTTTCAACAATTTTTTCTGATGCTTTTGCCGGCCGTTTTCCGTAAAATACCGATAATTTGGTATTCTCCGCCGCCAGAAATCGTCTGGAATTGGGACGTATCGGCCATTTTCCTCGGTGAGGAAGACGGGCTGACCTGAGTCTGTTAAAACGCGAATAATTTCCATTTTTACCTCCTGCTTATTTTTGTCAAAGTGCACCTTGCAGGAGGTATCCTACCATCAATAGCCCACCTTCGCTGACCAGTTGGCGGGTGTAAAAACGCTATCTTAAAACCGCAAAATCCCTTTTGCCATAAGGATTTGCACTGGTTTTTACCTACTTTCCTTTGAGAATTTTTGGGGAGGTTATTTGTGATGGACTTTTCAATTCTGCTCGACAATGTACGCCCTATCGGGCAAGGCTTTCTCCCAAAAGAGAAATGTACTCCCCTTTCTGAAAAAGCATCTACTTCCCCACTTCACAAGGAAATGGATGCATATCGAACTGAAATTCAGTCCAAAATTCTGAATATGCTGGGCAGCGAGGCCACTCACGATGAATCCAGGTTCATCTGTAAAGCTGCTTTGATTGCCGAATGTAGTACGCATAGCCCCAATGTACTTGACAAAAGAGGTGTACTGATTCCGCTTCTCTGTGATCAGGACGTGCTTTGCTCCCTGCAATACCAGGACTATGCATCCACACACGGCGAATACCTGGCAGAACGAAAAGCATATCTGAATGACAGGCAAAATCCGACACTGTATGACGTTGCCCCGCCGGAAATGCGCGATGCCTATCGGTTCCTTTCAGAAGCCTTGCATAAAAAGGCCATAGAGCGTGCGCGAGCTGACGGCACCTCTTCCGCAACCGTTGCCAGTGTTCTGGGCAATATTCAGTCAGAGGTAACATTTGCCTATGCCGAAGGGGATGCCCCTCCGCAAACGTATAAGTCCGCAATAGCGGACATTCTCGGCAAGGATAATCCTGCCGCCCTGCAGTATCTGGCCTCTATGAGCGAAGAGGATTGCCGCTTTTTTGCGGAAGTCATATTTCGCCGTTATGTCAGTTTCATCAGGACAGATGAGATGATCGAAGATGCCAATGCCCACTTTCGGCAAAAATACTACATGTGGCAATATGACCGTCTTAAGGAGCGTAAGCACCTGAGGTCGCAGATAGATGAATTATGGGCTCTTGCAGAAAAGCCATATCAAGCAGGACTTGAGCGCACTTTGGCTTCCATTGCAAGGAGGCTGATGGGGGAGGCAAAAGAGTATCTTCTTACCGCCGAAGATGAAGATTATGCATACGATAGTGACTCCATAGCGGCATTGCTCCAAACCTCTGTAAATGAATACACACATGTGATGAGTGGCCGCAGGGTTGATGTGCCTTACAGCTATATAAGCGCCATGCTGGATGAATGCGACATATACGCAAATCCATTTTTGGCTCTCTGCATTCTCGCCGATGTGCGATATGGCGGCAGGCTGCCAACCGAAATCACGGCTGATACGCTTTTGCCTGTACTCAGCAAATTCCACAAAGCGACTGCCGCTCAACGCATTGCGGCGATACGTTTTCTCAAAAATATCATGCAGGTCTTGACCGTAGATGATACACATTGCAGGGAAGCATGGACATACCTATCCATTACCCTCGGTCGCTCCATTGCGTCCCAAGAAGAGGCTACAGAGTGGGAATACGTACTTGCCACTGACTTTATTGCGGACGATGATCTCCCGTTGATCCGGCTCAATATGCTGCTCTGGTCGGCAGCTGACGACTGCCTCACTATTCAGAAGGAGCGCCTGTATAGCTATCGTCGAGGTTCTGTTTTGCAAAGGGGCGGGTATGCAAGATTTTTTCAAGATCACTCTGACGCAGTAGATGAGATAGTACGGCGTATTACGCAGAACAGGCAGACTTGGGACATCTCCCTGATGACTTATCAGAAGATGTGGGCTTCCCCGTATACAAACAAATCGTCTGTCGAAGGGCTATGTGGAAAAAGCGCATCTCTTGTCAGATGGTCGTCTGTTAACCGTAAATACGACATCCCCGCATTTTGCAAAGGCATTATCAAAAAAGGACGTGATTATGAGCCTACATTGCTGGAGTTAAAGTCTCTGCTGACAGAGCATGCCATGCGCCAGATTTTAAATGATGATGCGCTGCAGACACTGAAAGCCGCGATCAGCACAATGTTGAATAGGTGTTTCTGACTTAAGGGCAAAAGCCTCCAGGGGTAAAATGTCCATGCATATACTTTTTATAAGATTTATCCCCTTCGAGGTGTTCTTGTCCAGCTGACCGAACAAGAACAGAAAAAGGATGGCCCGTATTAAGCACAAGGTGCTTGTTAAGCGGGTCAGACTGCATGCTGTTCTTGTGAGTATACGGGGCAACTTTTTCTGTAGTTGTGAGGGAAGCTGAGGACGAATACGAAGCTTCCCCACGCCCAAAAGAGACTAAAAGAACGCGAAAACACTGCCCCGGTAAGGCATATCGCCCTACCGGGGTAATGTTCTGCTTTTACAGCCCCGGATCTTCCACCGGGACGCAGATGATCTGACCGTTGACGCTGACGAAGAACTCCGGCTTGGCAAAGCGTTTCAGCCAGTAGGCGACCTGCTCGTCCGTCAGAGATGTGAAGCTCTCACTGTCCGGCGGTGCGCCGCAGATAAAGAAGGTCCCGCCGATGACATCGTAAATTTTTCCATCCTCATCCCGCAGAGCCCGGTTTAGCGGCAGTTCCAGCAGCTTGCCTTCCTCGTTGCAGATCAGGGCTGCGTCTCGTCCTCCGGGTTCGTACACAGCTTGAATAAGACCGCCAACAGAACGCTGCATACTTGCAAGGCTATCTTCCAATTCCATTTCACAGGCTTTCCTCCCAACTTCTACCATTACTACTCGCATCTTTTCACACCTCCCCGCAGCACATGATCTCCTCTATCTCCTCCGGGCAAAGACCATAGCTGAGAAACACATCTATGTCGTGGGGCGTGTAGCCGTAGGCGGACGCTACGGATTTCAGATCGTTGATATACTCGTCCTGTCCGGCGTACACGTCCCAATATGGCCAGCTGAAATGTGCCGTGCCGTCCCACAGGTTGCGGGTATCGAAGCGTTCAACGGTGTACTGCCCCTGCCGGTCTATTCGCAATATGTCTCCTTCCCGGAGCATCACCTCAAAGGGCTGCTCCATGCGCGGCATGCCCTTTTTCAGCCCCTTCTTGAGTATCTGCTCCGTGCTGGCGTAGACAAACAGTCCCATCCGCGGGAAGTGGTACAGTGTCAGCGGATTGTTACCCTTGATGATGTGGAGATTGTCCCTGCTGTCCAAAACAGACAGCGTCAGCGTACCTCTGAGGGGCTCTACGGCGCTGCGAATGCTCCGAAAGCTCAGCTCGCCCTGCTGTGCCAGTAACTGTACGGCCACATAGCTGTCCGTCTCGATTCGGGTACGAGGCAGCTTTTTGTCCTTTCGCAAGGTCAGGTCGTTATACAGCACACCGTTGTGCGCCAGCGCGAAGGGGATACCCGCTGTACCCTCGAAGGGATGGTTGTTGTAATTGTGCTTCTCATCACCCTGCGTGGTCATGCGGGTGTGTCCCATAACACAGAGCGCATCATCCGGCAGCTTGAATCGCATCAGGTGTGCGGGATAGGGACGCTTGTAGACAGTCAGGTGACCGTTGTGGTTATAGGCAATGCCGGTGGCATCCGTCCCTCTGTCTTCACTGGCAATGGCCAACGCGGAGACAAGCCGCTTCTTCTGCGCGGCGGTCAGACTGTGGCCGTAGTCGTAAATTCCAAACAGGCAGCACATCAGACTTCCCCCTCTCCCTCAACCGGCTCATTTATGTAGAGATTGCGCTCCTTCAGGTACTGCACCAGCTCCGGCTCTTTGATGGCACTGACAAAGCTGCTCCAGGACAGGTCGTGCAGCTCGTCATCGGACATAAAAATCGCCGCATCGCAGATGTGATCCACCATCTGCAATGTGGCGATAAGTGTATTCAGTTTCAACGTACCCCGGAACATACGGAATTCGATGGTGTCCACATTGGTGAGGTTGACGCAGGTGTAGCGGCTGCCGTGGCCTTTTTTGACGTGTTCCAGCATTTCGTGAGGCTGGTCACGGTAGCCGTAGCGGGCTGCCCACTGCTCCAGCTGTCGTTGTGTCCGGCGGGAGAAGCGCAGCAGCTCCGCCCAATGGCACTCTACGAAGAACAGCACACGGGCAATGGCGTTGTCCTGCGCGTCCAAAGTGTCCCCGAAGGCCTTGCGGGATACATGGACGTGCAGCCCGCAGGTGCCCGCTTGGTGGGACAGGTAGCCCATGCCAATGGCTTTATCCAGCACCGCTGCCCAGGGCATCTCATGCAGCTGGCAGTCCAGAGACATGGGATGAGTGACGATCTCAAAGCCGTCGTCCAATGAGCCATCGTGCTTGCAGTAGGCCAGTGTCTTTGACTGGTTGACAATGTCCATCAGTGCCTCCGCGCTGCTGTCACATTCACCACCGTCATCGATCTCCAGCTCCACGCCGAAGTAGCGCGGGCCGTCGCCGTAGAAGATGGGGTAGGGCTTGAAGTAGTAGTCGTGGATGGGGCTGTTCTCGATGGTAGAGCAGCAATCGGCACAGTAGGGATCGTCGTTGTCCAGTGGATACCAGCAGTGGTCGGTGTCGATGATGCGCCCGCAGCGGACGCAGCGGGTGTAGTCCCGGTCATAGCATTCGGGGCAGATGGGGAAGTCATCGTTCTCGCTGCGGTTGCAGGTGCGTAGGAAACGGCTGCCGCAGTCGGTGCAGACAAGGGTCAGGTCGTCCAAACAGTCGGGGCAGTAGAGCCTGCCGTTGAACTCGGTAAGCTCTCCTTCGGCAGTACCGCAGTGGGCACAGGTGCGGAGTTCGGTCATAGCAAAATTCCTCCAAAATGTAAAATTAGGCCTCTGGGAATTACCCAGAGGCCTTCACCTTTATAGTATATATTTGGAGGGTGGGGAGAAACCGGAAAGTGTCCCTCACCCGATCGATGCCGATAACACATCGCCGGTGTACAGGTCGATGATCACGGTAGCGTACACAGAGCCGGTCGGGCTGCCGCCGCCGATCCAATACTCCACCTCAGTGGTAGCGGTAACAACGCTGCCGCTGTAACGGTAATCTGCCAGAAATATCCGAACATTTACGGTGGTGATCTTCGAGCTGACGGGTCGTGAATAGTTGTTCTCGTTCTTCCACTGGGTGGCCATCTGCGTGACCGTCACTTCATTGATCTTCTGCACGCGGGACTCGCTGATCATTTCACTGCCTGAATGATTGCCATAATTGGCTTGCCCATTGCCTATGTAGTTACCGTAATCATCGTATTCTTCATAACCTCTGCTGCCAGCGTACCACAGATGGAAATGCACCGCATACCATATATCGTACCAGCCTGCGGCATCCGCATCGGCCGCACTGATGCCGTACAGCAGTTCCTCATTGGTAGGATACTGCGCTTCGATCTCGGTGCGGCGTTCTGGGCCCGGATCGGACGACCCCATGAAGTACAGATCCAGCCAGTCCTCTGCCATGGGCAGCCCATTCTCGTAGGCTGTGGCCAGCGTGTCGCCCAGCACCTCCGCTGTTGCAATATCCCGCGCAATGTCGGCGGGGTCTTTTGTGTCGGGCGTCTCTGCACCTGAATTGCCGCAGGCGGTAAATGCGGTTGCCATCAACAAGGCCAAAATCCCGGTTATCCAACGTTTCATATTCGTCTCTCCTCTCTCAGTCGTTTTTGTTCGCCGCCACCAGCTTGATGACAGCCCACGGGATGCAGACCGGTCCGGCGATAAGCCCCACCATCCACTTGCGCAGAATGATGCTGCCGATATCCCCCACCATGACGTAGTGGGCGTAGATAGTGCGGTTCACCGCCCAATAGCCCACGAGGCTGTACAGAATCGCCAAAACAGTTTCCATGAAAATGCTCCTCTCCGTATCTTGATACCTGCAGTATAGCGCAGCGGCTGGACAGGCATTGTCCTTTCCAGCAAAAAAGTTCCGCCGGTGCAGTCGCACCGGCGGA
>ENA-OOZY01000831-OOZY01000831.1-human-gut-metagenome-genome-assembly--contig:-NODE-831-length-20758-cov-2.718447_pt1 | contig 20758 bp, 11 predicted proteins | sample MGYA00241047_ERZ501410 | MGnify/ENA primary metagenome ERZ501410 (study PRJEB25962, sample SAMEA2042621) | human gut metagenome | biome: human gut; feature: human-associated habitat; material: faeces... | reverse complement strand
CTCCTGTGCTGTCAGTCGGAGTTGGAAGTACCAGGCAATCAGCAGCGGCGTCGCCAGTTTCATGATTTCGGAAGGCTGGATCCGGATCACACCGATATCAAGCCACCGGGTCGCGCCCTTCGTATTCACACCGAAAAGCAGCGTGGCAACTAAAAGCACCAATCCGACGACATATGCCGGCGCGGCCAGATTTCTTGTCCATTTGAGCGGCATCGTCGCAAAAAGCATCATCGCCGCCCCCGCTGCAGCAAGGTTGCGGATTTGACCGTCGATTCGCCACGGGAAGCTGTAACCGGCCGAATAAAGTGCAACAAAACCCCAGGCACTCAGAATCAGTACGATCACCATTAAAGGCCAGTCAATCGACCAGATGATCCCGAGCAATCCCTTCAGGATACGGATGTGGAAAGGTTCACGTGTATGTGCGTTCATTCTTTTTTCCCTTTAGCCGTACCCGCGGCTGCCGTCTGAGCTTTTTCCTCCGGCTTTACCGCTTTTTTCACTGCTGCCGTGCTGCGAGTCTTAGTCTGTTGAGTTTTCCCCTTTCCGGCCTCTTCTGAGCTGTCCTTATCCTTGTTCTGCTCAATCAAGTAGTAATCCAGAATTTTCCGCGCCAACGGTGCCGCTGCTGCCGCACCGAAACCGCCGTTTTCCACATACACCGCAATCGCAATCTTCGGGTCGTTCATCGGAGCGAATCCCATGAATACCGAATGGTCTCTACCCCGGTTCTGTGCCGTACCGGTTTTACCGCATGCCTCCACACCCGGCAGCATTGTACCTACCATACGACAAGTCGCACTACCCGTACTTCCTGTAACAGCGGCACGCATGCCTTCCACGACCTCATCGTAATATTCCCGGTCAACCGAAGTGACACGTGGAATACGATAGATGCTGTCCAGTTCATTATCTTGTATTTCCTTTACAATATGCGGGGTTATGAAATGTCCCCGATTGGCAATCGTTGCGCTCAGATTGGCAATCTGCAAAGGAGTAGCCAGAATTTCTCCTTGTCCGATAGCAATACTGATAACCGTCAATCCGTTCCATCGCCCTTTATAGGGTTTATCGTAGAAAGCAGCATTAGGGATAAGTCCCCGGCCCTCACCAGGCAGATCCACTCCCAACCTGTAACCGAAACCTTGGGAAACCATGTGGTCTTTCCACACCGTTATTGCATTCTGCGGAGAACCGTATTTACGATCACCAAACATCCGGTACAAGCCCCAACAGAAATAAGAGTTACATGAAGTAGCCAATGCCGGAACCAATGGCAATGGAGAAGCATGACCATGACATCCCACTTTTAAACTTCCATGTATAAAGCCGTGATAGCACGGAAACATCGGAGTATTTTCCTGAATAATTCCTTCTTGCAGAAAAGTCAGTGCCTGGGCAGCCTTAAAAGTAGATCCCGGAGGATAAGCACCCATCAATGCCCGATTCAGCAAAGGTTTTTGCTTATCACGTTGAAGCATCAGATGATTCTTACCGCGTTGGCGGCCAATCATCAGATGAGGATCAAAATCCGGAGAAGAGACCAGACACAATATCTCTCCTGTCGCCGGTTCAATAGCAACAATGCTACCGATTTTATTCTTTAGCAGTCGCTCCCCTAACATTTGTAAGTCGATATCCAATCCCAAAGTCAGATTTTTGCCGGGAACGGAAGGACGATCGAATTGCCCATCCATATAATGCCCCTGAATACGTCCATGCGCATCCCGAAGCAAGATCTCAACACCTTTCTCGCCACGGAGATACTTCTCGTAGGATTTCTCAACCCCCTGCTTTCCTATATAATCGCCACGGATATAATAGTCATCATTTTCAATATCCCGCATCGAAACTTCTCCAATATCCCCCAAAGCATGAGCAGCCGAGTTATAGGTATACTGCCGGATCGTACGTCTCTGAATATAAAAACCGGGGAACTTAAACAGCTTTTCCTGAAATACGCCACACTCTTCTGCCGACAGCTGCGACATAAACAACTGATTGGTATATCTCGAGTATCCCGGATTCCTCCGACGGTCTTTCATATCAGCCATGATTTTCAAAAACTGCTCCCGAGTGATATTCAATGCCTGGCATAAATCGAGTGTATCCAACTCCTCCACTTCTTTAGGTACAACCGTTATGTCGTATGCCGGCTGATTAAACACAAGCAGTTTCCCATTACGGTCGTACATTGCACCACGTGAAGGGTATTGTATCTTATTCAAAAAAGCGTTACTATCGGCATTTTTTTTATAATCATCCGTAGATATCTGCAAAAAGAAAAGCCGCATCATGTAGATAAGAACAATGCAGACAGCTACTCCTCCAATGACAAATTTTCGTTTCTCTAATACATAATCTTTTGCCATGTCTATCTCCTTATTCCTTCAATAGCCATAATACAGGTTACGGTCAGCAGAGTACATGCAACTACTCTTAACAACAACAACGGTATGTTGGAAAATGAAAAGAACTCGATACCGAGCAAAACCAAATGATGCACAAAAACGCTTGTCACCGCAAATTTCAGAAAAGAGGAAATCCCCATCGTCCGGATAGAAGGGATGATACTATCCAATGTGTCACGAGGTGTAAACAAACGCAGAAAAGTGGGACGCACAAAAGCTAAAAACACAGTCGCCGCCGCATTCATCCCCGGAGTATCAGAAAATATATCGACCGTAAGTCCCAGAAAGAAAGCCCAAAGCATCAATTCGTTACGAGAAGTGCCGGAAGCGAATTTTAAGATGAAATAGACATATAGAAAGGGAGTAGCATATCCTGCTATATGAACATTATTCAGGATCAGCACTTGCAAAAGAACCAATCCCACAAACCATCCCATTCTATGTATATAGCTTGTCATCATTATTTTGTACTCATATTTTCAAGTTCCCTCTGTTCTCCCTGCCCATTTCGGGAAATCACTCTGACATTACCTAATTTACCAAAATCAGTAGCTAATTTTATTTTCAGCAAATAAGAAAGTCCATCATTAGAATCGGACATATCGTCTACCGTGCCTACCATCACCCCTGCTGGAAAAACAGTAGAATAACCGCTTGTTACCACTGTATCCCCTAGATTGAACTCCGCATGACGGGGCAGATCTTTTAAATAAGCATACCGAGAATCACCATATTCCCACTTCAAATAACCGAAATATTCACTGCCGATAATTTTACAACTGATACTCGACTTACTGTTTAAAACCGAGATAACCAGTGAATAAGAAGGGGATGTCTTATAAACAATACCAACCACACCGTTGCCATCTATCACTCCCATTTCCGGACGGATACCGGCCGAAGAGCCCTTATCCAGTGTGATATAATTATCGGCTTGATTCAAACTATTCCGAATGACATGCGCCTTGAATATCTTATAATCGGCCTGCTCCAAATATCGAATACTATTCATAGTTATAGAATCTATCCGATAATCTTTCAATCTGTTTTCCAAATTAGTTATTTGCTGTTCGAGAGCCATATTACGATCCAGCAAATCCTCATTTACCGATTTTAGATGGAAATAAGAAGAAATACCGCCTGAAACCTCATAAACCTTTCCGGCAACGACATTAGCGGATGTAAAAAAAACACTCTGCTGATAATTATTAAAACGGAATAACAGCACAAAACAGATCACCTCCAATAATATGAAGAGAAGCCAGTAATTGTACTTAAGAAGAAAATTCAGTAAATTCCGCATGATTAATAATTATTCAATGTGCCAATTAAGAGAATGCAACAATTAAGGAATGTGTTAATGTAAACAATATGCCAATGTGCCAATTATAGCACCCATATACTAATTACTCTTCAGCATAACAGCGCAGCCAATTGGCATATTGGCACATTGGCATATTAGCACATTATTTATCTCATCAAGAATGAGAAGCGATCTATGTTCTTTAATGCCACACCTGTTCCCTTTGCTACAGCATGAAGCGGATCTTCCGCAATGTGGAAAGGTATATTAATCTTATCCGTCAGACGTTTATCGAGTCCACGAAGCAAGGCACCACCGCCCGCCAGATAAATGCCATTATGAACTATATCGGCATACAACTCAGGAGGTGTATTTTCCAATGCACTCAATACGGCCGTTTCAATCTTGGAAATTGACTTTTCCAGACAATGAGCCACTTCCTGATAACATACGGGAACTTCCATCGGAAGCGCAGTGATACGATTCGGACCGTGAACAATATAATCTTCAGGGGCATCATCGCCCAACTCGGTAAGCGCAGCACCTACATTGATCTTAATACGCTCCGCCATACGCTCGCTGACTTTCACATTGTGCTGACGACTCATATACTCCTGAATATCGGCAGTAAGATCGTCACCAGCAATACGGATAGAATTATTGGAAACAATACCACCCAATGAAATAACAGCAATTTCGGTAGAACCACCACCTATATCGACAATCATATTGCCTTCCGGCGCCTCTACATCGATACCGATGCCGATAGCAGCAGCCATAGGTTCAAATACCAAATATACATCACGACCACCGGCATGCTCGGCAGAGTCACGAACCGCACGAAGTTCAACTTCCGTACTACCCGAAGGCACTCCGATCACCATGCGAAGTGAAGGAGAGAATAAATGACTACGGGTATTCACCTGTTTGATGAGTCCGCGCATCATCTGTTCACAAGCATAGAAATCGGCTATTACACCGTCGCGAAGCGGGCGGATGGTACGTATATTTTCGTGGGTCTTTTCGTGCATCATCTTTGCCTTCTCACCCACGGCGATCATCTTATCAGTACGACGGTCCAAAGCCACCACCGACGGTTCGTCTACCACAATCTTACCATTGGTAATGATGATGGTATTGGCGGTTCCCAAGTCCATCGCTATTTCTTGTGTAAAAGAGAATAATCCCATGTATATTTACGATTTAACTATTTACGATTTACGATTCAAATATCTTTCTCTCACGATTCAACCATTTACGATTTACAAAGAAACGAACTTTCATCATAAATCGTAAATTGTCAAATCGTAAATCTGTTTTAGTGTTTAAAATGGCGAATACCCGTCGTCACCATTGTAATGCCATGTTCATTACAATATTCGAATGTCAATTCATCCTTTACAGATCCACCCGGCTGAATAACGGCTGTTACTCCCTCGTTACCTGCAATTTCCACACAGTCGGGGAAAGGGAAGAAAGCCGAAGCCATCACAGCCCCATTCAAATCGAATCCGAATGTTTTCGCTTTCTCTATTGCCTGTTTCAAGGCATCTACGCGGGAGGTTTGCCCTACACCACTTGCCAGCAATTGTTTATTTTTAGCAAGTACGATTGCGTTCGATTTACTGTTCTTCACAATTTTGTTGGCAAACAACATATCCTCTACCTCTTCGGGTGTAGGAGCTTTATCGGTCACGGCCTTTAAATCAGCCACAGTTTCGATATTCAAGTCTCTTTCCTGTACCAACACACCGTTCAATAATGAACGGAATTGCTTTTTCGGCAACTTAACTTCTTTGCGGACAAGTATGATACGGTTTTTCTTTTGTCCCAGAATTTCCAATGCATCTACATCATAGTCGGGAGCAATCACCACTTCAAAGAATATCTTATTGATCTCTTCTGCTGTTTCCTTGTCAATGACAGCATTGGTTATCAACACACCACCGAATGCAGAAACCGGATCACCGGCCAACGCGTCTTTCCATGCTTCAAGTACCGTAGAACGGGAAGCCAAGCCGCAAGCATTGTTGTGTTTCAGAATAGCAAAAGTAACATCCTCGAATTCATCAATCAGTTCAACTGCCGCATTGATATCCAATAAGTTGTTATATGAAATTTCTTTTCCATGAATTTGATCGAACATTGCTTCCAAATTTCCATAGAAAAATCCTTTTTGATGGGGATTCTCACCATAGCGAAGCATTTTCTGATCATTGGCAGATTGACGGAAAGCCGAACCTTCTTCGGCATCAAAGTAGTTGAAAATAGCCGAATCATAATGTGAAGATACGGCAAAAGCTTCTTTAGCCATCCAACGGCGTTCTTCCAATGAAGAGTTGGCACCATGCTCCATCAACATATCGAGCAATGGTTTATATTGAGCCTGAGAAGCGACAATCACCACATCATTGTAATTTTTTGCAGCAGCACGAATCAACGAGATTCCACCTATATCGATTTTCTCAATGATAGCCGCCTCATCAGCACCCGATGCCACGGTTGCTTCAAATGGATAAAGATCTACAATCACGAGATCTATTTCCGGGATTTCATACTTCTCAATCTGCTGAATATCCTGTTCCAGTCCACGACGACAAAGGATACCTCCGAAGATTTTCGGATGCAATGTCTTCACACGGCCACCTAAAATAGAAGGATATGACGTCAAGTCTTCTACAGCCTTACAGGGATATCCCAATGATTCTATAAACTGACGAGTTCCGCCCGTTGACAAAAACTCAACTCCTTCTTCATGCAATTTGGTGATAATTTCATCCAAACCTTCCTTATGATAAACCGACACTAAAGCGGTTTTTATTCTTTTTGACTCAGACATGGGTTTGCTTATTAAGTATTTGATGTGCAAAGTTACGAAATATTGTTTATCGCACGTAATAAATAAGGTGTGAATTAATAATAAAAAAGCGTCGACTCAAAATATTATGAGTCAACGCTTTGATATATGTACAATTGTTTATACAAAACTATTACCAGATAGACACCCGTTTGTCAACCGGCAGGAACATCGGATCGTCCTCTGTTACATCAAAAGCCTCGTACCATGCACCGATTTGCGGTAACGCACCATTGACACGCCATTTTCCCAATGAATGCACATCCAATTTAGTAAGACGAAGGATCTCTTCCGGACGGATATTGCCTGCCCACACATTCGCGTAAGCCAGGAAGAAACGTTGTTCGGGTGTAAAGCCGTTTTCGTCTTTTAGCGGAGCCTGCACCGTTGCATTTTTAAATGCTGGATAGGAAACCTGCAAACCACCGTGATCGGCAATATTCTCACCCAGAGTCAACTGTCCATTAGCATGGACACCCGGTGCCACTTCGATGCTATCGAAGAAATTAACCATCACTTGCGCACGCTCTTCAAAGTTTTTCGCATCTTCTTCCGTCCACCAGTCTTTCAAATTACCGTCTTTATCATATTGACGTCCCTGGTCGTCAAATCCGTGTGTCATTTCATGGCCGATCACCACACCGATAGCACCGTAATTGAAAGCATCGTCAGCATTCATATCGAAAAACGGATACTGAAGAATACCTGCCGGGAAACAGATTTCATTGGTAGTAGGATTGTAATATGCATTTACCGTCTGCGGAGTCATCAACCACTCATCCTTATCTACCGGTTTACCCGCTTTCGCAATCATTTCGGCATGTTCCCATTGATTGGCACGTTCTATATTTGCCCAATAGGAATCGTCCTTGATTTCAAGTGACGAATAATCTTTCCATTTATCGGGATAACCGATTTTCACATGGAAAGTGGCCAGTTTCTCAAGTGCTTTCTCTTTGGTCGCATCACTCATCCAAGCCAAATTCTTAATGCGTTCTCCCAGAGATGTCTGCAAATTCTTCACCAATCCTACCATACGTTCTTTGGCAGCAGCCGGGAAATATTTTTCCACGTACATCTGCCCTACGGCTTCTCCCAAAGAACCGTCAACCGTGCTCACAGCACGTTTCCAACGCGGCTTCATCTCCTGTTTTCCGGACATGACTTTACCATAAAATTCAAAGTCCTGCGCCACAAAATCATCACTCAGGCAACCTGCTGCGTTATTAATAAGATTCCACTGCAAATAAGCTTTCTGATCTTCAAGCGCTACATTATTTACGATATCGTTCACCTCCTTTATGGAATTCGGCTGACCTACATTTACTTCCGCCAAATCATTCAAACCGAGAGTAGAAAAGAACACATCCCATGCAAAAGGAGCATATTCCTTCTTCATCTCTTCCATTGTTTTCTTATTATAGTTGGCATGCGGATCACGCAATTCCACCATAGAACGGGCCGATGTAGCCAGACGGGTTTCAATCTTCATAACAGCCTCCATTGCTTTTCGGGCAACCGCCTCGTCATATCCGGCAAGCCGGAACATCTTCACAATATGGTTTTTATAAGCCTCACGAATTTCTTTTGTCTTATCATCATTTTCCAAATAATAATCGCGCTCACCCATTCCCAAACCGGCTTGATAAGTATGCACCGTGTTCACAGAACTGTTCATATCATCAGCAGCTACATAAACAGCAAAATAAGGATGCATTCCGTTCTTATGCATTTCTGCTATCATGGTATAAATTTCGGACTTATCTTTCAATCCGGCAATCTTCTCTAATTCTGCTTTGATAGGAGTTGCACCGTCTTTATTCAACTTCACACTATCCATCGCCATGTTATAAAGATCGCCTACTTTCTGAGCAACGCTACCGGCTTCGTGGGGAGCGGAAGCTAATTCTTCAATAAGTCCGCGAAGTTGTTCCCGATTGTTTTCGGCCAACATATCGAAAGAACCGAAACGTGAATACTCGTCTGTGAGAGGATGATTCTTCATCCAACCGCCACAGGCATACTGATAAAAATCAGCTCCCGGAAGAGCCAATGTGTCAAGGTTAGCAAGATCAATACCGGAAGTAAGGGTCTGCTGCTTGCTGCTGTTGCATCCTGTTGTCATCATGCAAATTGCAAGAATTGGTAAATACTTGATTACTTTCATATATCTAAAGTTGTTAATTACTCATCATTGTTTCAGTTCTTCCAGTTCAATCGAAACCTTCTCCCACTCTTCTACGGTCCGGTCGAGCTGTTGTTTCAGTTTTTGATGCTGTTCGTAAAGCGTCATGTCCGAAGCCCCTTCCGGAGTAGCCATTTTCTCTTCCAGAATAGCAATAGCAGACTCCGTCTGCTCAATCTCCGTTTCACAATCGGCCACCTGACGTTCCAGCTTTTTCAGTTTCTTGTTAAGTTCTTTTTGAGCTTCATAAGAAAGCTTACTTTCCGATTGAGAAATCCCTTCCGTTGCTGTTTCCTTTTTAGTATCGACAGGAGATGCGGAAAGCGCAGGAGCCTTTTGCAGTTCATTCAGGCTTTCGATCTTTTTTTTCTGCAGAAAATCATAAATACCACCGATATGTTCTTTCACCTGCCCGCCACCAAACTCATAGACTTTAGTCGCAAGTCCGTCAAGAAAATCACGATCATGACTGACGATTATCACCGTACCGTCAAACTCGCGTATCGCCTCTTTCAGCACATCTTTCGAACGCATATCCAGATGGTTGGTCGGCTCGTCGAGAATAAGGAAATTCACCGGTTCGAGCAGAAGCTTTATCATTGCCAAGCGAGTACGCTCACCACCGGAAAGAACTTTTACTTTCTTATCCGAAGCCTCCCCGCCAAACATGAAAGCTCCAAGAATGTCACGGATCTTAAGACGGATATCTCCCACCGCTACCCGATCGATTGTATCAAATACGGTAAGACTCTCGTTCAGCATCTGTGCCTGATTTTGGGCAAAATAACCGATCTGCACATTATGCCCGATTGTCAGTTTGCCTTGATAATCGGTGATTTCTCCCATGATACATTTTACCAATGTAGATTTACCCTCACCGTTTTTTCCGACAAAGGCTACCTTCTCGCCACGATTAATCGTAAGATTTACATTCTGGAAGACAACATGCGAACCGTATGCCTTTCTCACATCTTCGCAAATCACCGGATAATTCCCACTGCGGCTGGAACAGACAAATTTCAAATGCAAGGCCGAATTATCCTCTTCATCCACCTCAATGCGGTCTATCTTTTCCAACTGCTTGATACGACTCTGCACCTGCACCGCCTTTGTTGCCTTGTAACGGAAACGCTCGATGAAATCCTCCGTATCCTGTATCTGTTTCTGTTGATTTTCATAGGCACGAAGCTGCTGTTCGCGGCGCTCTTTACGAAGCACAACGAACTCATCATATTTCACTTTATAATCGTATATCTGCCCGCAAGTAATTTCAATGGTACGCGTCGTTACGTTATTGAGAAAAGCACGGTCGTGACTGACCAACACCACGGCATTGGCACGCGTGGAAAGGAAATTCTCCAACCACTGGATACTCTCGATATCCAAATGGTTCGTAGGCTCATCCAAAAGCAGTACATCGGGACGACGCAACAGCAGTTTCGCCAGTTCGATACGCATACGCCAACCACCGGAGAATTCGGAAGTAGGGCGATCAAAATCTTCCCGTCTGAAACCTAATCCAAGAAGCGTACGTTCTATTTCCGCACGGAAATTAGTCCCGCCCATCATCAAAAAACGGTCGTTCTCATGCGTAAAGCGGTCGATAAGCTTATGGTATTCTTCCGATTCATAATCGGTACGGTCCGCCAACTCCCGGTTCATCCTCTCCAAATCGGCCTGCAACTGAAAGATATGCTCGAAAGCCTGCTCGGCCTCCTCCATCACAGTATGCGCATCAGAGAGTATCATCACCTGCGGCAAATAGCCGATAGTTACCTCTTTGGGAATGGCAATTACACCCGCTGTCGGGCTCTGCAAACCGGCCAGAATTTTAAGCATGGTCGATTTACCGGCTCCGTTCTTACCCACCAGGGCAATACGGTCTTTCTTGTTAATAACGTAAGACACGTCCGAAAATAAGGGCGTGGCATTAAATTCTACGGTAAGTCCTTCAACTGATATCACTTTGCTAACGAATAATTGATATTGGGTTGCAAAGATAGCAATTTATCCCTTAACCGATAAAGCTTCAAGTGGTTAATTACTTACATTTGTCAATTTTCGCTCAGTCAATGATCCATTCACCCAAATTCCGCTCTTCGGAATCGAAAGAGATGCCTATTTTAACAAGCTTACGACCGTCTGCCATATAAGGGATAAGAAACTCTGTATCCCTATCGGGAGTTTGCGAAACGGAGCAGTAGAAAGAATATTCATCACAACACGGATTTAGCAATTGATATTTGCAAGGATAACATATTCCCGACAGATAATACGCGCAAGAAGAAAAATATCAGAAAGGCACCTGCACACCGTTCGTCGCTTTCCTGTCCAGAGAGCAATAACCGGGCATTAGTTTCAAACCGGAAGAACGGGTAAACCCGGTAACAGGAGGCTTCACTCCGTTACGTATCCAATATATAGCGGCTTTCAACAGCACATCATTCTCCTTATCCCCCAGTTCCACATGATTCACTATCGGACGATAATCGCTATTCGGCTCATCCGGTTCCCAGTCTGAAGAAAAGCCGTCTTTGTATTCCGATTGATCCTGCACATTGAAAATCCGGCAGACAATGGGATGCAGTTCGTAATCGTATTTGTCATTGGTGAGTGTAATAGAACCTACATTCTTGCCTTCGGTCTGTTCGCCCAGCAAATATACATCGTAGTAGGGGCGCAATCCGTTAATCACCGCTTCCGAAGCCGAAGCCGTGCGGTTGCTGGTCAACACGAACAGACGAGGCAGATTGAGATTCTGTTCCGCCCCCTCTAATTTATAGGTAACCGTTTTAGACTGTATATCATTGTATTGCAAATAACAGAACGTGTTTCCCAAGGCAGATTCCGGCGCCAACAATTCGGCAAGTATCTGCGCAGAGGTCACAAGGCCACCGCCGTTGTAGCGAAGATCCAGCACAAACTCCTCGACCCCCTCTGCCTTAAATGCACCAAACTGTTGGCGAAGCTCGTTATTATACGTCTCATCCTTATCCCCGTCGGGGCCGGAGGTGAAGTGATTATACACCATATAACCCACCTTTTTATGTCCGGTAGACTCGTCTTGAAATGTTTTTGTCAGAAAAATAGGATCATCCTCTACCATGGCCGGAACCAACTCCACCGAATGTGTATCGTAATTGGAATAATGATCCGAAACATCCAACACAACCGTTTTCCCACTCAACAGATCAGACACGTTTCCATCACTTACATTCGCACCATTTATTTTATGAATCCAGTCACCACGCCGCAAACCTTTTTTCTCAGCAGGTGAGCCCGGCAATACATATAGAACACTGACCGCACGATATCCCGCACCGTTTATTATCCAAGTCTGAAACTCAAAACCAAGCGTTGGTTCTTCTCCCATGTTCGACCGTGTGGCTACAGATTTCTTTTTCTTAATTGTAGAATAATAATAACGGGTCTTATTTTTGGTTTTTCCGTCTTCCGACGCTAACAGTGAGTAGAAAAAATCTTCCGGATCAGCATTAAAATTCAGTTCCTTTTTATCAGGAATCTCTTCATACCATAAATAATAACTACGCATCGCACTCTCAATCCATTGGTTCGTAGTTTTATCACTCTTATCATCATCGTCATCCTTACAGGCGGAAAAAGAGAATACAAACCCTAACACAAGGCACATACGGCCATATATGGAAAACTTCATCATAACTATCTTTCTTTTAGTTCGATATATGCGGACAAAGATACGAAAAAAGGGAAAGCCGATGCCTTCCCTTTCCCTTTTTATATTGTCCTTTAACGATCAGAACAATTTTGCCGGATACTCACCGGCATCCACCAATGCCTGTATCTTATCCACTACTCCCTGACGGTCGGCAGCGTATGTCACGCCAAACCACTTACTGGTAGTATCAAGCACTTTCACACGGGCAGTTCCGTCATTAATCAGTTTATTTACCATCAACGGAATGAAATATTCGGCTTTCAAGTTGTCCATATTGGCCTTAAGGAATTCTTTGAAGTATTCTTCGGAATATTCAAAATAATCGGGAGTAAAGCCCCACATATTCATTGAAACCGGAGTATTGTCGGCAATACTCTGCATCACACCGTTCTCATCTTTGAAAGATACCTTACCGTCAATACGTTCGATGGCCGTACGTTCAACCACAGTTGTCAAATAACCTTCCGCATTCGTTTCGCATACGCCACGAGCAACCGAACCGCTTTCGCTCAATGTATTACCTACACGATAACCTACCATGCAATAGTCATTCTTTTTCCCGTCCATCTCGCTCAGTGCAGCACCCAACACGGCAAAGCTGTCACGACCGTAGAAGTCGTCTGCATTGATAACGGCAAACGGCTCTTTGATAACGTCTTTACCCATCAATACGGCATGATTCGTTCCCCAAGGTTTTACACGGTCAGCAGGACAAGTAAAGCCTTCGGGCAGGTTATCCAGTGCCTGGAATACCAATTCCACCGGGATATGGTTTTCGTATTTACTCAATATTTTTTCACGGAAGTCTTTCTCGAAGTCCTTGCGGATAACGAAAACAACTTTGCCGAACCCACCGCGAATCGCATCATAGATAGAATAATCCATAATAGTTTCGCCATTCGGACCCAGTCCATCAAGTTGTTTCAAGCCTCCATAACGGCTGCCCATACCGGCAGCAAGTACAAATAAAGTTGGTTTCATAACTGTGTAATATTAAAAGGTTAGTGATGTCAATGTTCCGACAACGGTGCAAATGTACAAAATTATATGGACGCAGAATGACACATTTCGTTCAAAGTTTACCTTTTTTAATTCAATTGTAAGCTTAGAAGGGATAACCAATGGCAAAGTGTATACCTAATTGTTTCCAAAATGCCCCCCTCACATTATAGTATCCCGACTTCCCCGTTTCATACGGATCATGCAAAGGCACTCCGCAATCGAGCCGGAAGACAAGAAAATCGAGGTCATAACGCAATCCGACACCGGTACCGAGAGCGATTTGTTTGGCAAATGTTTTCAACCGGAGTTGCGCATCAGGGCGGTCGGAGTCATAACGCATCAACCAGACGTTTCCCGCATCCAAAAAGACCGCTCCATGAAGATCTTTATAAATGCGGAAACGATATTCGATGTTTGCTTCCAAACGAATATCACCAGTCTGATCAAGATAAGAAAATTCACTCTTTTCCGGATGATAGCCACCGGGACCGATACTACGTACCGTAAAGGCGCGGATACTATTGGCACCACCGACATAAAATTGCTCGCTATAAGGAGCAACATGTGAATTACCATAGGTCCATATCACCCCACCGGCTATCCGGGCAGCAACGGAATTATTACGATCTATCTTCCATAAATAACGATAGTCGGTATTCAATTTAAGAAATTGCGCAAACGGTGCCCCCAACAGATTTTTCTCTTTTTCACTGAACGGCTTGCCGAAAATACGGTAAATACAAGAAGTCAAATTACCGGCAGAAGTAAAAGTAGTCTGCCACCAACTGGAGTTACGCACTCCACGGACAGTCGAATTATCATAGGTATAAGTATATTCCATAGCCGGAATAAACTGGTTCTGCAAACTGAGCAACAATGCCCTGTTGTCTTTGGCGATAGAATCGAATGCACTCGTGCGGTGCTGCAACACATTAAAAGTCAAACGAAAAGGCGTCAATGAATGCCTGCTGGTACGTGTCGGTTGAAAATCATACGTCGCATTTCCACCAAAAGAGAGTAATTTATAGTATTTGGCACGATTCATTTGGTCTACATACAAACGAAAAGTGGTAGAAGCAGGAAAATCATATTCACGATCTCCGAACTGAGGAAATACCACCCGTGGAAACATAAGAGAAGTAGAAGCCCCCATCTCCCAACTGTTCAACAAAGAAGAATTCTTACCACCACCGGTCTGCCATTCATAAGAACCTTTCAATTTTACATTCCACGTTTCTCCCCCACCGAATACATTGTAACGAGTCAGCCCGAAAGATGCCCCCGGCCCGGTCTGGTTGTTACTCTTGGTCGTCAGGTTAAATTCCAGTTCGGCATCATACGGTTTATCAAATGTAGCCTGTAAACGTACGTTCAGTGTGTCACATGTTGCCGTAGAGTCCTGAGGTATATATTGCAGATCAAGATAACGGAAAATACTCAATTGTGAAAGACGTTCCTGAATACGTGTCTGCCGGTATTGGCTATACAAGCGGCTATGGGCGGAGTTACGTAAAGAATCATTGCGGACATATGCCTGATAATTCAGCCAACGGTAAAGCATATTCGGACGCACCTGCATTTTCTTATAATAATGAATGTCAAGTCCACGGTATTCAAGTGTGCTGTTAGGCACTTCTCCACCCTTTCCATACAGATAAACTGATGTCTTCCCTACATAGTATGGGCGTTGGGCTGCTTCCGGAAGCCCGGGTACAGGTATCAGCCGAAGACTGACATGTCCGGGATTCAACAGAGTATCCGCCTGATATTTCATGTAATCCGGACGAAAATAGAAATATCCCCGGTTACGCAGCAAAGCGCTGATACGGCTACGTTCTTCATCAAGATCACTGACATTGAACTGTTCGCCCGGTGTCAACAGCGAACCTCGTCGCCCTCTCTCCATGATTCTCAACGTACGCGGATTGAAACGAGTGTAATAAACCGTATCAATATAATAAGGGTCTTTCATGTCAACCGTATAACGTATGCTTGCTTTCAGGCTGTCTTTCTTGTCCGGCAGAGTCTGATAACGGACCGTACCATTAAAGTATCCATAATCGTGCAGCAAATTAGTACCCACCTTGGCACGTATCTCCGGATTAACAGTAGAAATGAATACGGGAGGATTGGCGGCAAATCGATTAAAGAGCCAGCGCCCGAATCCTTTCTTATAATGAACCAGACTATTGTAAGCCCACATTTTAAAAGGGATAGGAATGAATCCCAACACCTTTGTACTGGGAGCCTTTTCGAGCGCAGCATCCAGTTCTGTCAGGGCATCGTCCGTCAAAGGTGCCTGCGGACGGTTTTCAATAATAGTTTTCGATCCGGTATAAAGCACTTCTCCTTCGGGCAAATGTTTGGTCGTAGAACAAGCTCCCAAAAGCAGCATTACCAAACCGGCTTGTATGGTGCCAAGAAATATATGAAATATCTTTTTACGTATCATCCTATTTTAATCTCTTTTATTAATCAATTACTGATGTGCTTCACCGGTTGATGAAGCCTTCTGTGTATCAGGAGACGTCTTCTTCTTTTTACGGAAAATAAACAACTCACTTAATCTGTCGATACGCTTACGCAGTACCAGACCGATACCGGTCTCCGTAATTTCTCCTTCAAGCACACTTTCATAATTCTTATTATGGAAAAGACGGATATAACGGGTTCCGGATGTATCAAGACGATATTCCAAAGAAATATTATCGATAAACGATTCAACATCATTTGTAGCTTGTGCACCGGTAGATACCTTGCCGCCAAGCACTATCTGGAAACGATCGTTGAAGAAACGCTGTGAATAACGGAAACTATAGTCGGTACGCTTTCCTCCTGCATCGGCAGCATCATGGTCTTCTACCCCCATCGAGAAACTGGCATTCTTCAAATTACCCGCCAATGCGTTGATCTGACTGGAAAGTATACTGTTTAGTGCCGATCCCATATTCAGTCCGCCACCTCCGGAACTTCCGGAATTTGCAAGGTAGAGTCCGGTAGCCAGCATGGCAATGGCCTGCTTCCCACGTTCGTCAGCACTCATAGAAGCCAACTGATTCTGCACTTCTGCATCATCGGGTGCATCAATTTCAAAAGCCAGCGAAAGGTTATCCAAACGATTCTTCACGACAATCGACACGTCAAAGTTAACCATACGCGACTGTCCGCTTTCGCTGCCTACCGAAGCACGAAGGCGCTCGGTGGCTTTCAGGTTTAGCATCGGGTCCATCGGGTTTCCCGTCCATTCTACATAGCTGCCATTGTTTATATTGAATTCTTTCAACGGAATCACAGGAAGGGCATATTTCATCATTCCCCCCGTAAGGGTATATCGTCCTGAAAGAGATAAGTCTCCTTGTGGAGTATATTGCATGCTCAGATTACCTCCTCCCTGCAATTCGACCCGGCTGCTGCGGTCAGCACTCAAATCCGCTTTCAACCGGACTCCGGGATCAATCTGCACAGTCATAATCATATCGAGTCCGCCAAGTGACACGACAGGAGCTTCTTCTTTCTGTACGGTGGTCGTATCACTGAAAGAAGTAAAAGTAACCAAGTCCCCCAACCGGTCTTGCACAGTGAGCGGCGAATCCATCAAGACATAGGTGACATCCGTATTGCCCAGCAGGTTCATATTGCCACGCATCACCAACGCATCCACCGGACCACGCAAAGTTGCATTAAAGTCCACAAACACTTTTCCATATACCAGACTCTCTTTAGTACGGGGAGCGTTGAGCAGCATGTAGTTTTCCGCCAACATCGACAGATTCACTTTAGGACTGCTCAAATCGCGAAAATCGACTGTACCATCAATCGTGAAAGGATTCTTACTGGTGGTAAAAATAGCAAATTTGTCGAACATCAAACGACTGTTCTTAATCTGTACGGGACGGTTGTCGAACGTAAACCTTGCTCCCGCCTGACGGGCGAAGACCGACACGCTGTCCAGAATCAAGTTACCATTGACCAATGGCTGATCCGTATCTCCGGTTATATGCAGTCCACCATCCATATCACCCGAAAGGTTAACAACCTGATCCGGTACAAAAGCATTGGCTATCTTTAGCGGGAAATGCTCCATTGTGGCATTTACCTCGATACTGTCCTTACCGGTTACCGAGGGATGAAGCGAACCGTCGGCCATCAGAATTTCCTCACCCTCATGGGTCAGATAAGTACTGATGTAATGTTTCCCTCTTTCACCCGGAAGCCACGTTACCCCAAGTGCAACGTCTCCGATACGTTGGTGCTCATAAGTCAGTTCATCGATACTGGCCTCGGCAGATACCTGCAAAGAAGTAGCTGTCTGCACATAATTGGCCTCAGCCGAGAAGAGACCGGACAAATCAGGAAGGTAAGGAAGTACCTTACTGATCTCAGCCAGCCGGATGCGTTGCAACTCCACGTCAATATTCTGCAATGACACGGTGTCACTCTGGTTTGATTTCATTCGGAATCCCATATCTTCGTCATCTACCATATCGACATTGGCATACAGACGCATGTTTTTATGAAGATATATCCAGTTGTGCCGGTCTACGAAGTGGAACTTCCGAAAAGCGATAATGGGGTTCTCCGGTATCAACGTGAAAGCAAGTCCCTCCCCTTTTCCACTTCCCTCAACCAATGGACGGACATTCACACCGAAAAGTACACCGGTTTCTCCTTTATCATTTTCATAGCGCAACGTGAGTTCTGCATCATCGTTGCGTATTTCTCCGGCAATACTCGATTTAAATACAATCTGCGGATTCTTGGGTCCGTTGATGACTCCTCCATGCAAACTCATGCGAGTCGTATCTTGCTTGACAGTAAAGTAAATCGTATCCAATTGCAGGGTATCCATCTTCAATGCGTGAATAGCAGCTTTTCCGTTGATACCCCAATCGGGAGCGGTGCCAAACTTCACACCCATATCATGAAAAGCAATATCTTTTGTTGCCAGATAATATGCCAGAGGATTTTCTTTACCGGCAGACATCGAAAAAATGGCAGTAGGCAACGCCTTACGCAATTCTCCATGATCAAGCTCTTTTTTATCAATCTGCTCAATCAGCACATCGGCAAAGTGAGTAGATTGTTCAATCAACTTGTCCAGACTGGAACGTGCCGAAAGGTTAAGTTTCATATCACCAGCCGTAAGATGGGTGAAAATACGGTCACGACGGGCCTCTGCTGTAAAATTAAAAGCTAAAGGATGCTTCAAGGGTTTGGGAGCAATACCCAGTTCGTACAAGTCGAGTTGGGTAACATCCAAATCAGCCTTTCCGTCCATGTAGGGTTTGGCAAGATGATATTCGGCATTGGCGTTCATCTTCAACAACCGGTTGTCACTAACCACATGGGCTGTGGCAAGTGCATTCTTAACATCACCGGTCACTTCAATTCCCGAAATACGGTAACGTCCGTAATGGAGTGACTCCAACGAAGCTTTCAGTGAAGCAACCGTACGATAAGAAGTAAAGTCCGTTCCCCTGCCTACTGCTGCTACCGATGTAGTCAGTTCATAAATCGAATCTTTAGGCAGGAAATGATGGAGCTGCAAGGCTTCCACCTTCAGATCGGCCCGATAAGCCTCGGTACTTCCATTGTAAGCCGCATCTACATTCAGTGATCCCTCACCCTCTTTCAGCAAGAGTTGTGCCATATATTGCGGACCTTTCATCCGGGCTTTTGCGACAAGCGACATCTGATTAGGGATAACAAGAGAACTGTCCGCCCTTGTTCCACCCAGAGTTGTCAGGAAATTAAGATTCTGGGTCTGCATTCTCAGGTCGATAACAGCCGACCGCTCCACACTATCAGTCAGGTTCAGCAACTCCCCACCTCCCGAAAGTGAGAAAGCTCCGGGTAACTCAGCGCTGAAACGAGTGATCTGCATCTCTTTCAGATTGCCCTCCGTACCGGCACGTATCACCAAAGGGCGGAAAGGATAGGCCTCCTTGAAGCTATCAGGCAACCCACCGGCAAGAAGCAGAACATCCTGCTTCCCGATCATCGCATTAAAGCGTGCGGTCAGCCGTCCGGTCGTAGGAATATTCACCAACTCCCAATAGGTCTGTGCCGTAAAATTTATTTCAGAATGGGGTGTCAACAGTTTCAAGTCCGGCACCCGGATGAGAGTATCATTGGCAAACACACGCCCGGTAAGTGAAGTGACACTTAACCCGGACCGGTCGTTCATCGAAAACTCACGGATGACAGCATTCATATTACGCCCGCGATAATACATCGAATCGAGCCCGATACGTATATCACGCAAAGCAATATGTGACGGATCAAAGCCTTCGGCTGGTTCCATCGAACCCACATCATAATTCACAGAAGTACCCGACAACAAAAAGCTGCGAAGCCCGTAACGCAGATTCTTCAAATCGGCTTCGGCCTCATTGATTTGTGCGTCTCCCACATGGGCTGCCAAACGCATACTGTCTGCCGGTAACTGCATGCTAAAGGAAACATTCTTTAATTTCAAATGGCGTAAATCAACTTTCCAACGAATCTCACTCTGAGCAGTATCTTTCGGTGTAGCAGTAGTATCATTCAGAAGTAACTGAACATGGGTATCGGATAATTCGGCCCGATTAATAACAGCTACTTCATTGGGTAAATCCACCCCATGGCTTTCGAGTTTAAAGCTGCCTAAGACACCTTTCAGACGCATACCATCTATCAGGTCAGCAGAGTTAACAGTCACCTGACGAAGAGTGATATCATCCACTTCTACTTTTCCACGAAAAAGCGGAAGTGCCTGCACATGCACATTGAAACTTTCAAGTGATAATAATGTATCGGGAGTCTGAATGACCTCAACCCCTCTTACCAGCAAATTTAAAGGAAATCGCAAATCGATACGCCGGACATTAATCTGCATACCGGTCGCTTCGGAAGCATAAGCAGCAGCCTCCTTTCTCAGAAAATTCTGTACGGGAGGAATATAGAGTAATACCATCAGTATCACAAAGAGTATGACAGGAGTAAGCAAAATCCAGCTTACCCATTTGATCCATTTTCGTTTCATGAAGCTTGTGTCTCAATGTAAAAAGTGATACAAAGAAAACAAAATTATCCGGAAAAAGATTAAAGTGACGATGATTTTATATATGAGTAGACTCACAACAATCACCGGGACTGATCCTCTGCCGCATACCGGCGCGCTTCTGTCAGCACGATATCTACTTGCTGAAGGGCTTCTTTTGCTTTTCGTACAATTTCGTCCGAAATAGCTTCTCCACGGCGCTGCTCCAACCACGAAAGTAAGGGAAGTACTCCTGAAGCCCCAAGTAAAGTAAACAGAGGC
>ENA-OOZY01000828-OOZY01000828.1-human-gut-metagenome-genome-assembly--contig:-NODE-828-length-20795-cov-2.973770_pt1 | contig 20795 bp, 17 predicted proteins | sample MGYA00241047_ERZ501410 | MGnify/ENA primary metagenome ERZ501410 (study PRJEB25962, sample SAMEA2042621) | human gut metagenome | biome: human gut; feature: human-associated habitat; material: faeces... | reverse complement strand
TCCGATAATCGTGGTGTCGGCCCCTGCATCCTTGCCATGCGTATGGCTTTCCAGGGACTTACAAAACTGCCGGAGAACTTTGAGTTCATCGCTGACGGCTACAGTGCCTATCCTCTCGCCGCAATGGAATTTGCAAAGAAGTTTGGCAAAAATTTACCTTTAAGATCACTCAGGTCATTGGGCTTACCAACGACGATGCTGTTTCTGCAGAACACCGCCCCTTCAAACAGATGATCGAACGGCTCAACCGCACCTATAAAGCTTCTTACCGGCATACAAACGGCTTCGATAACATCGACGGTGCCAACTATAACCTTGCGCTCTGGGTTGCTTATTACAACTTCCTCCGGCCCCATAAACATAACTACTATAAAGTACTCAACGAAGTAGAACTGCTGCAGGGTGCTGACAACATGCCGGGCAAGTGGCAGCTTCTTATTCTCCTCGGCCAGCAGACCATTCTGACTATGCAGAAAAACGGTACTGCCACATTGGAGCGGGGCTGTTGTCAATAGAACCGTGGAATACCGGAACAGGCGGCACAGCCGACTGTGAGGATATGCCGCGAAAGTCTATTGACATAAAGCTCACGGATTATCCTGTCCAGCAGAAAAGGGGCATCTGCGCCCTTTTCCTGCCATCCGGCGAGGACGGGTTCGGGCGGAGCCCGCTAATGGGTCAAGGGATTGGTCCCTTGCGGGTTCTCAGGGCAGCGCCCTGAGCCCTCGGAGAGCTTTTTGGAATCAATATCTGCAATTTTCAAGGTTCGTCTGAGCCTATTTTTTTGGCTCAGTTTTTCATAGATTACTTGACACTACCAAATCCAAAACCAAAATTATCTGTAAACGCAATATCCATTATAACCTCATGCCGCAACACTTCTCGAAAATTGTTGTCATCATAAGCAATCAAATAGTATTTCCGATCTTTACTGTACTTTTTGCTCTTGAAAGAGAATCTCAGGCGGAATACACGTTTCACAGTATCTTCGTCTTTTTTATCTGCAACATACAAATGTTCATTGGAAATTCGTATCCCATATCACTTTCTTTGCTTTTAATATGCTCAATAAGAGCTTTGCGCTGTGCAATGGCAATCTTCCCATCAGCTTTTACATATTCCTTTGTGCCAATATCCAAGAAGAGTAAATCACCTGTAGAATAGGCAAGGGACTGTACAATACCTTTTTCACTCATGCCAATTAATTCAGCTTGCTCTGCAATATCTTTTTCTAATTTATTTCTTGCCCATACTGCAAAACTTTATATCGCTGTCTTGCTCATCGTTTTCTCCTAAGTAATCCACATATCTATGATACAATTTGAAAAATGTCTTTATTATATGTAGAAGAATCCACAACCGATACTTTGCAGTTCAACCATCGCATCTTTGTATTCATGCTTCTCTGCAGATTTTCCATGATCATCTTTTTTGTTCGTGTATGTCCGCCAAAGTTTCCTTCTAAAAATAAAATGACATACTTCGTCTTTGTGTCGTCTGCAGAATCCTCTGAAAATACTGTAGTTATTATTTCTTTCAATTCATCCAATGAAGATTTTTTATCCCCAAAAGACCTCGCACCAGCCAGTGCAGCCAAAGTCATTGCAACCTTCTGAGGCACCTCTATATCAAGGCTTTCCCGTCCTTGTACATCAACTTTTGTAGATGTAGTATCTCGTTTTTGGTTATTGGGAAAAATTCTCCAACGGCAATTGCCTTCGTCTCCCAGACAATTTTTTACTTCAATAAAGGATATTGCATCTTTCCCCGCCGAAATAAAATCTACGCCTTTCGATCCTGGAAGTGCATTAAATAAATCACGATAGTATTTTGTATCATCAAACTTAATCGCAATGTTTTCATCTGGAAATCCGAATTTTAATCCACTTTCTTCTCTAATCTCCATAAATGATCCTCTGTTCTCTATCATACATTGCATCAAATTCCTGCATAATCGCATTATGCTTTAAATCTGACGCCGTTTTTTCCATTTCAAATTTCACATCACCCGCCCGCTCATCACGATACAGTGACATGAAGCGTATGTCCAGATGTTCTGAATTTAATTCTGGATATACGGTAAGCATATTAAATTCCTGCTGTACAAAATAATCATGTGTCGTCACAAAAATCTGAACGCCCATTTTTGCCAAAGCAACCAGAGCCTGTACAATTGGCCGGATCATTTTCGGATTCATATTTGTTTCCGGCTCATCCCAGAAAAGTATGGTATTCTTATTCAGACTACCAGATAGAATCATATATACAATCATGGAAAGTTTCCGATAACCATCTGATAACAGCCCCATTTCAAATTCGCCCTCGTCTTTTATTTTCAAAAAGAACTTTTTATCCTTCTGAACAATCTGACCCTTCATAATTTCTTCAAAGTTTTTCAGAACTTCATTCTGCTCATTAGTGTTTGCCCCTTTTGAGAGCGGTCTATCCAGCAATTTCGTGAGATCGTAATACATTTCCTCAAAATCAATATGGTACTCCTCATAAAGAGATGCAAAGTGTTCTGTAGTAGAAATCATTTCCTTTGTAGGAATATAAATCACGTCAAAATTTCCAAAGGATTTTATCTGATCCATCTTAATATCTGCATGATTTTCCTGTCGATATCCAAAGCCTACCGAAATCTGCTGATTCTTATCCAATAACACTGAAAAATCAGTACGGTTACTACCCTGTTTTCTGCTTACCAGGCGACCTATTTTCATGCCATCTGGGCGAAAAACGCCCTGCAGTTTATCCACAAACATCTTTTCTTCTATTTCTTTCGTCGCCCCCTCTTTATATCCTTTTCCAAGAGGCTTTAAAACAGAATACATCACTTTTAATAACGTTGTTTTGCCTGTGCTGTTTTCTCCACAAATGATATTAATATTTTTTGCCCAGTTAATTTCTGCATTTTCAAAAAGCATAAAATTACTCAAAGTAAGTTTATTTACTTTCACCGACTCCACCTCCATTTAGCTCTCCATAATTGCATAATCCTACCAATATTGTTCTCCAATCACCATTTATACGTTTAATAGTATTTCCTGCAACAATCCAATTAAAACTCTATATGAAGAATTATGTCTTTCTCCAATTGTTTCAGTAGTTTTCTCTCAAGCTTGGAAACATATCTTTTCACACCTTCTGCCGTTTCCAACTGCCAGGTGGTTTCCGCAGTAATCGTTTTTATGCTAATCGTTCGTTGCTTTAATTTCTTTCACATATTTTATCATAGAATTCTTTCTTTGGATATCAAAAAAATGGGTGTTCGAGTGATTTTTCGTCATTTATCAAGATTTTTATATGTAAAATTCTCACTGGAATTTTCCGACCCATCGGTAGTAATAACAAATATGACTTTTCCTGCTTTATGTGCTCACTGAAGATATTTCTGAACATTATCAATCTTTTCAATCGCTGCCCCACTGCATCCAGCAATGCCATACAATGTCGGGCGGGTCAGGGACTTTCACCCCTTAGAACGTGCGCCCACCGGGAGCACCTAAAATAACGGCACCCATACGGATGCCGTCGCCTTTTCTTTATAAGCTTGCAAAAAATAATTCGTAAAAATCATCCTGTCCGTCGAGCATGGGAGAATTTTCCCCGCCTCCGTTCGTGCTGCGTTTCATCGCCGCATGAAATTCCTCGCCTGCTGCGATGACGTCCATTTCATAAATAGGATATCCCAGTTCGCGACACTTACGGCAGAACGCCCGCAGAGGATCGCGATCCTGCCTCGTGGCAAGCAGCTCCCGGCGCAGGGCAGCGTCCCGCCTTGCGCGTCCTTGAAGTTCCTCTAAATAATCGATTGTTGTCATCTGCAATTATCTCCCAAAAATATATATCCTGCACCTGCCCGCCTTAATCTTTTTGCATCTTTCCGGACGCCGTGCTCACCTCGATTCCGCTCCGCTTCTTCTGCTCTGCACACTTTCGCACTAGGCTCGAAAACACCTCGCCAAATGCTCAATGCGTCACTGTGGGCGAGCGCCCTATAAAAAGCTCAACACAAGTTTTGCTTTGTGAGCAAGCTCCCACGCAAACTTGTGTTGGCTTTTTGCACGGCTATACCGCTTTTTCAAACTGACTGTTATATAGGTTCGCGTAGAAGCCGCCTTTTTTCATCAGCTCGTCGTGATTTCCCTGCTCGATGATGTCGCCGTCTTTCATGACGAGGATGAGGTCGGCGTCGCGGATGGTGGAGAGACGGTGTGCGATAACAAAGCTGGTGCGCCCTTTCATCAGATTATCCATCGCTTTCTGGATGCGCTCCTCTGTGCGGGTATCGACGGAGGACGTCGCCTCGTCGAGAATGAGGATCTCGTTGTCCGCCAGGATTGCCCGCGCGATTGTGAGGAGCTGCTTCTGCCCCTGCGAAATATTGTTGGTTTCCTCATTCAGCACCATCTGGTAGCCGCCCGGCTGCGTCATGATAAATTTGTGGATATGCGCCGCCTTTGCCGCGGCGATGACCTCCTCATCGGTGGCGTCCAGCCTTCCGTAACGGATGTTTTCCATGATCGTGCCGGAGAACAGCCAGGTATCCTGCAGGACCATGCCGAACATCTCCCGCAGCTCACTGCGATTGAATTCCCGCAGATCATGCCCGTCAATCCTGATGGAACCGCTGTTTACATCGTAGAAACGCATCAGCAGCTTCACCATCGTAGTCTTGCCCGCACCGGTCGGTCCGACGATCGCGATCTTCTGCCCGTCTTTGATATCCGCCGAAAAATCATGCACAATGATCTTATCCGGCTGATAGCCGAACGACACATGGTCGAACTCCACATTTCCCTTCAGCCCCTCGATGCTCACCGGATGCTCGGCAATCTGCGGTTCTTCCTCCTCATCGAGAAACTCAAACACACGCTCCGAGGCAGCCGCCGTGGACTGCAGCATGTTCGTCACCTGCGCGAGCTGCTGGATCGGCTGCGTGAAATTGCGGATATATTGGAAGAATGACTGGATATCGCCTACCTCGATCGCGCCGCGGATAGCGAAAAAGCCGCCGAGCAGCGCCACCATCACGTAGCCCAGGTTGCCGACAAACTGCATGACCGGCATCATCATGCCGGAGAAAAACTGCGATTTCCACGCGGAATCGTACAGCTTTTTGTTTGTCTCCTCAAAGACGCTGATCACGTCTTCCTCTTTATTGAAGGCTTTCACGATATTGTGTCCGCCGTAAACCTCCTCGATCTGACCGTTCACTTCGCCCAGATACGCCTGCTGTCTCTGGAAATATTTCTGCGAGCGCTTCATCACCTGTCCGATAATTCCCATGGAAACCGGCAGGATCAGCAGCGCACAAAGCGTCATCCAGACATTAATGCTCAGCATCATCACCAGCACGCCGATGATCGTTGTCGCGGACGTAATAAGCTGCGTGAAGCTCTGATTCAGACTCTGCTGCAGCGTATCCACATCGTTTGTGACGCGCGACAGGATCTCGCCGTTTGTGCGGCTCTCAAAATAGCTGAGCGGCATCCTGTTCATTTTCTGCGAAATTTCCTTTCGCAGGCTGTAGGAAACGTCGTTGGAAATGCCGCTCATCACATATCCCTGCACGAACGAAAACAGTGCGCTCGCCGCATACAGGCACATCAGCCCGGCAAGGATCGCAGTAATCTTTCCAAAATCGATGGAACCCGTTCCCTGAATTTTTGCAACAAGTCCGTTAAACAGCTCCGTCGTCGCCTTTCCGAGAATCCTCGGACCGATAATGCTGAACACCGTGCCGGCCACAGCAAACACCAGCATCGTCAGAAAACGGAGACGATAGCGCTTCATATACGAAAGGAGCTTCGCCATCGTTCCGCGGAAGTCCTTTGCCTTCTCATTCCCCATTTTGCGTGAACCGCGCATTCCAGATCTTCTCTGCTCACTCATCCTGCCAGTTCCTCCTTTGAAAGCTGAGACTCGGCAATCTGCCGGTAAACCTCGCAGTTTTCCAGCAGCTCCCTGTGCGTACCCATGCCTGCCATCCGCCCCTCATCGAGCACAATGATCTTGTCGGCATGAAGGATCGTACTGATGCGCTGCGCCACAATAATCGTGGTCGTCTCCGCCGTCGCCTCCCGCAGCGCCCGGCGCACAGCCACATCCGTCTTATAATCCAGCGCAGAAAAGCTGTCGTCGAAAATTAGGATTTCCGGATTCTTCTCAATTGCACGCGCGATCGACAGACGCTGCTTCTGCCCGCCGGACACGTTCGTTCCGCCCTGCGCGATCGGAGACGCATAGCCCTCCGGTTTCTCCTTAATAAATTCCTCCGCCTGCGCGATCTGCGCCGCCCGCTCTACATCCGCCGTCGGTGCCTCCGGTCTGCCGTAGCGGATGTTGGAATCGATCGTTCCTGAGAACAGCACGCCCTTCTGCGGCACATAGCCGAGGCGTCCCCGCACATCTTTTTGTGACATTTTGCGGATATCCACGCCGTCCAGACGAATCTCGCCCTTCGTCACATCATAAAAGCGCGGGATCAGATTCACCAGCGTGCTCTTTCCGCTTCCGGTACTGCCGATGATTGCAATCGTCTCGCCCTTCTCCGCCGTAAAGCTGATATCTGAGAGCACTTCCTCCTCCGCATCCGGATACGCGAAGGAAACGTGATCAAACTCCAGCCTGCCCTTCACGGACACATTCGGCGTGCGCGGCTTCTCCGGATCATGGATGGTCGCCTGCGTCTCCAGGATTTCACTGATACGCTTGCCGGAAACACTCGCACGCGGCAGCATAATAGAAAGTATCGTTATCATCAGGAACGACATAATGATCTGCATCGCATACTGGATAAACGCCATCATATCGCCCACCTGCATACTTCCGTTATCGATCGCATGGGCGCCGTTGTAAACGATCAGCACCGTCACGCCGTTCATGATCAGCATCATCACCGGCATCATAAAGGTCATGCAGCGGTTGACAAACAGGTTTGTTTTCATCAGATCGCTGTTTGCCTTCTCAAAGCGCTCCTCCTCATGCTTTTCGCGGCTGAACGCACGGATTACCGGGATACCGGTCAGGATTTCCCGCGTCACCAGATTCAGTCGGTCGATCAGCGTCTGCAGTATCTTAAAGCGCGGCATCGCAACCCTGAACAATATAAATACCACCAGTACGATCAGCACCACGGCCAGACCGATGATCCAGCTCATGGAAACATCCGTGCCAAGCACCTTCAGCACGCCGCCGACGCCAAGGATCGGCGCGTAGCAGACAATGCGGAAAAACATTGCCATAAGAAGCTGCACCTGCTGAATATCGTTTGTACTGCGCGTAATCAGCGACGCCGTGGAAAACTGGTTAAATTCCGCGTTCGAAAAACCGATCACCTTGCGGTATACCACCGCGCGCAGATCATGTCCGGTCGTCGCCGCCACACGCGCCGACAAAAACGTAATACTGATCGCCGCCACCATGCCAAGGAACGCCAGCGCCAGCATTTTCAGTCCGGTGGCCAGCAGATACCGCATCTGCATCGCGTCCATATCCTCGCCAAGGCTGTCGTACTCACTCTGCACAAAGCCGACTGCCATCTGCGTGATGATCGACTCCGGCATCTGATCCATCTGTCCGCTGATGCCAGAGAGCATCCGCTCCCGCATCGCAGCCGGAAGCGCGGCAATCGTCTCAAACAGATCTGCGTTCTCCGGCAGGTTCATCTGCTCTTTGATAGCAGCCGCCGTCTCCTCCTGGGAAAGACTCACCAGGGCGACCTCTGCCTTTCCAAGCGTCCCGTTCAGCTCCTGTCTCTCTTCGCCGCTGATTTCCTGCAGATACCAGGCGTCACCCTGCTCTTTATAGACGGACTTCACCTGCTCCTGCTGCTCCTCGTCAAGAAACAGCAGCAAATGTTTAAACGACTGCGCGCTGATCTGTTCCGGCACGCCGTCCTCTATTCCTTTTTGCTGGATTCCCACATTAATAATATCCGAGGTGTAGGAAGGCAGCGACAGATCACAATATGCCTGCAGAAAAAGCAGCAGCACGATCAGCAGCATATAGCCCACCGATCTTTTCATATATTTCACAAGCTTCAGCATTTCCTTTTCCCCTCACTCTTTTTTCATACGAAGTTAATAAATTTTATTACTATATATATAAATAATCAAGTCCCTTTATAGAAATTTAACAAAACTTTTATAGACTATTACGGTTCACTTCGTTCACAGCAACCTTCGCAAATCCATTTATAATTCGCTTCGCGAATAGGATTTGCTCACGCCTGAATCACGTTCTCACGCCTCAAACCCACAAGACTAGCTTCGCGTCGCAGCAGGTGTTTGAGGCTTGCGTAAACAGCAACTATAGATTACTTTTTTCATAAAAAAAGCAGGAAATTTTTCTTTTCGGAAATATCCTGCCCCTTTTGATTCTCTGTATTCTTTTGCCTTTTTTATTCCCGCGAGCAATGAGCCAAGTGCCGTGCTTGCACGAGCATTTGGCGGTGCTGTGTGCCTGAAAATACCGCCTCACTGCCTTCGCATTCAGAACCGTATCCTCCGCCCCGCAATCCTTGACAGAAGAGGCTCGCTGTGCGACACAACGATCAGTCCGATTCCCCTCTCTTTTGTCTCTTTCAGCAGAAAATTCCAGATCTGGCTCTGCGTGATCATGTCCAGCATGGTGCTGATTTCATCGGCGATCAGAAATTTTGTGTCTCTTCCGAGGGCGCGCGCGATACAGAAGCGCTGCAGCTCTCCGCCGGACAGCTCCTGCGGATAGCGGTTCATCCAGTCCTGCTCGATGCCAAGCTCCCGGATGATGCGCTCCTCGATGTCCTGTCCGTCCGTCAGTGTATCCCTCATGCGCAGACGCGGGTTCACCGCGCGCTCCGGATGCTGCCAGATCATCTGCACCGGACAGTATCCCTTTTTCGGAAGCGGCTTTCCATCCAGAAGAATCTCTCCGGCGGACGGTTTCAAATATCCCGCCAGCAAACGGCACAACGTCGTCTTTCCAAAACCGCTCGGTCCCAGGATCGCCGCGCGCTCGCTGCTGTCTACCCTCAGGGACACATTCTGAAAAACAGTGCCCTCCCTCTCCTCATAGGAAAATGTTACATTATGCGCTTCCAGTACCATAGCTTTCCTCCGTTAATATGATGCTCCTGCTGCATCTCAATTTGCGCAGATGTCACCTGCTGTATTCTGTTCTGCCCTGCGATATGTCACCTGCTATATTCTGCTCTGTCCTGTGAGATGTCACTTATTCGTACCGGCCCGCAATGTGCGTGGTGCGCCTCCACCGCAAGCGGCTCTCCTTTGTACTGCACGCAGCGCACTGTCGCGCAGCCTACGCGCCGCATGGGGACGTCGCTCCGGCACTTTTCCGAATACATGCTGCAGCGCGGTCCGAACGGACAGCCCTGCGGCATATCCTTTACATAGGGCTGCACACCCGGAAGCGGTTCAAATCCATTCTGCGGCATCGCCCGCCACAGCGCTTTCGTATAAGGATGGCGCAGGGTTTCTTCCGAAGCAAAATCCGCAACTGGGGCTTCCTCGATTGTTGTGCCTGCATAGAATACAGCCACCCGGTCCGCCACCTCCAGAGCCAGCTCAATATCATGTGTGATGAGCAGTACGCCATGTCCCTCGTCTGCAAAGGCACGGAAATCCTCCATAGATTTCTTTGCCAGCGCCAGATCCATGCCCGGCGTCGGCTCGTCCGCAATGATCAGCTCCGGCTCCTCCATCAGCGCCGACGTCAGAAGCACGCGCCGGGTCATTCCGCCGGAGCATTCAAAAGGATACTTATTGTCTACATCTTTTCCCAGACCGTAGCGCGCAAAAAGTGATCTCTGACGCTGGCGGCGCGCCGCGTTCTTTTTTCCCTGGCTCACCTGCTCGCCCACCTTCATCAGCGGATCGAGATAGGTCGTGCTCTGTGGGACAAAGGCGATCTTATGCCCACGAAGCTCCTTCATTTTTTCCGCCGTCAGCAGCTCTCCGTCAAAGTACATCTGTCCGCCGACCTTCGCATTATACGGCAGCATCCCCAGGATAGCGTGCGCCAGCAGGCTCTTGCCGGAGCCGCTGGAGCCGACCACCGCCACGATCTCGCCCTCATGGACAGAGACGGACAGCCGGGAGATCACCGGCAACTCCACCTGTCTGCTGCTGCGATCATTCTCATATTGCAGAAAGGAAACCGACAGCTCGTCGATTTCCAGAATGTGACGTTTTTCTGTACAGCTCATAAAATCCTCCTGTATGAAGACACTTTCTGTGGCAGGGTTGCAAAGCAGACATCCTGCCCGGACATAAAACCTATGCATGAACGCTGTTCGGATCGAGCAGCCTGCGCAGCGCATTGCCGCCGAGATCAAACAGCACTACCGTCAGCACCAGCATCATTCCCGGAAACAGCGCCAGCCACCATTTTCCCATGATCAGATAGGTCATGCTCTCCGACAGGATCACCCCGATCGCCGGCTGTTCCGAGGAAAGTCCGAAGCCTAAAAAGGTGATGCTGGATTCGTGCAGGATCGCGTGCGGAAACATCAGCACAAGTCCCACCAGAAACTGCGGCAGAAGGTGCGGAAGCATATGCTTCACGGCAATTTTCCACTTGCTCTGCCCCAGCTTTTCCGCAATCAGAATATATTCGCTCTGGCGAAGCTGCAGCACCTCCGCGCGGATCAGCCTCGCCAGCGACGTCCAGTGTGTCAGCGCCACCCCGATGATCACGCCCTTCAGTCCCTTGCCGCAGGCGTAGGAAATCAAAATTAACAAAAGGATATGTGGAATCCCCATAATTCCGTCAATCAAAAAGCTGATTGCCGCATCCACCTTTTTTCCAAACACCGCTGCGGCAACGCCGAGAAGAAGCGCCATCACCGCGCTGACGCCCGCCGCACAGACACCGATCAGAATACTCATGGAAAGTCCGGTCAGCGTGCGGCAGAGCATATTTCTGCCCAGCCAGTCCGTCCCAAACGGATAAGCCAGACATGGCGTCAGATTTTTCCGTGAAAAATCTGTCTCCATCGCGGCATCGTGGCAGAGAATTCCAGCGATTGCCACACCCGCCAGAAATATCACAGAAAATATCAGCAAAATCTGCGCGCGCTGTCTCTGATTGAATCTCTGCTTCACGTTCCACGCCCGCTGCCCCTGATTTAATTTCTGCCTCATGTCCTACGCCCTCCTTTCCGCATGCGCGGATCCACCACGCCGTACAGGAGGTTCGCAATAAAGTTGCCGAAAAAGACGATTGCCGCCGTAATCAACGTGATGCCCATCAAAAGCGGCACATCACTCCCGGTGCCCGCCGCCACAGCAGCCTGTCCGAGCCCCGGATAGGAAAATACCTGCTCCACCAGCACCGAACCGCCGATAATTTCACTTATTGATGCAAATTGCAGCGTAAGCGCCGGAAGCAGCACATTGCGCAGCGCATGTCTGCGCACGATGCTGCCCGTCTTTTCGCCGCGCGCCCGCGCGAACAGCACATAATCGCTCTCCATGATGTCGATCATTTTTTCCCGCGTGTGCAGGGCAATATTGGATACTCCGGTAATACTTAATGTAAACGCCGGAAGGATCGCGTGGCGTACACGATCCAGAAACGTCACTCCGGCAGCCTCCATTCCGATCGGCACGCTTAAACCGATCGGCAGCAGCTTCAGCCACACACTGAAGATTAACAGCAGCAACAGCGCCAGCCAGAAAGCCGGCGTGCTGGCGATCAACAGGCAATAGCCCTTTACCAGTTTGTCCACAGTTCTTCCGCGGAATACTCCGGCAAGCACACCAAGACAAAAGCCGAGCAGCCCGGAGATCACCCATGCCATCCCCATCAGAAACAGGGAATTTGACAATTTTACCGCGATCACGTCCGTTACCGGCTGGCGGTAAAGCAAAGATGTGCCAAGATCCCCCCGGAGGGCATCCTTCGCCCAGTTCAGATAGCGCTTTACGGGCGGCTCATCGACGCCCCAGTAGGAGCGCAGCTTTTCCTTCTGCGCCTCGCTCATACTGCCGAGCGCCGCCTGCCCCACATTTGCCTGCAGCGGATCGATCGGCGAGGCGGAGACCAGAGCAAACGTCGCGACACTCACCGCCGCAAGCAGCAAAAGCATTCGGATAAAGTTTTTTCCGGCAAATAATAAGTTGTGTTTCATGAAAAATAATTTACTCCCATTCCCACTGATCTACGTTATTAACGATCGACCATCCATGCCCATGCGGATGGATTTTCTGATCGGCTACGGTCAGACCGTCGCGCACAAAATACAGATGATCGATATTGCACAGCCATATCCACGGAATGTCGCCGTCCTGGGTGACGCCGGTCTCGCCGTCCCACTGCGCTTTTTTCCACAGCTCATAGGATTCTTCCAGATCGCTCGTCTGCAGCGCCTCGTCCATGTAGGCATCCACCTTTTCATTAGCGTAAGGCGAAAGCTCCGCCAGACCGCTGTCTGTCGTGTGATAAATATTGTAAAGCTCCATCGGTGTGTGTGCTCCCCAGCCCCACACAAGCGCATCCGACTGCGCGCGTGTGTAGGCGGTATCCCAGCCCACGCCCTCGGTCGTCACATCGATGCCGAGCGCTGCAAGCTGATTTGCGGTATCCTCTGCAAGCGCCTGCCGCACAGAATCGCCATTGGAGAACATCAGTGTGAGCTCCGCACGCACGCCGTCCTTTTCCCGGATGCCGTCCGCGCCTTCCGTCCAGCCTGCCTCCTCCATCAGCTTTTTCGCCTCGTCCAGGTTATATTCTGTCACCGCCGCGTCATTGTACCACGGCATTTTATCACATACGCTGTACGCCGCCGTTCCATAGCCGTTTAAAACATTTGTGATCATTTCTTCCCGGTTGATTGCAAGATTGATCGCCCTGCGCACATTCACATCACATGTTAATGCATTTCCGTAAGTGACGCCGTCGATTTCCTGCGGCTCGGTGCACGGAAGATTGATGCCGCGGTTGTCCACAGTCGCCACACTCAGTAAGTTGTATCCGGCAATATCCATCTCACTGTAGGCAGCCGCTGTGTGCGCCACATCGACCTGACCCGCCATTGCCGCTGCAAGAGCTGCGTCCTCTTCCATAAACAGCACTGTCACTTTTTGAATTTTGGGCGCTTCCCCGTAATAATCAGGATTGGCCTCAAAGATCACCTGCTGCCCCTGATCCCACTGCTTCATAATGTAACGTCCGGAGCCGATCGGATTCCAGCCGTAATTTTCATCGTATGCATGCTCCGGCACGATCCCGACGATCGCCATTGTGTACGGCCAGATGGAATAGGGCGTATTCATATGAAATTCCACCGTCGTATCGTCCACCGCAACCGCTTCCTTCAGCATCGTAAAATCATTCACCGAACTGTTGTCCCGGCAGTTATTGTAGGTAAACGCCACATCCTCCGCCGTCAGCGGCTCTCCGTCCGTGAATTTCACGTCATCGCGGATCTTCACCGTCCAGGTAAGCCCGTCCTCGCTGCAGGAGTACTCCGTCGCCAGGTCATTCTCAATCGAAAGGTCTGTCGTCGTGCGCACCAGCGTACTCTGGATCAGCGGCTCATGTACGTGCTCGCCCGCACCCCAGCCATACGCCGGATCAAATCCCGACGCCGGCTCCGAGGTCGCCGGCATCGTCACGATCACGGAATTATCCTCCGCATTTGCAAGCGCTGTCGTTCCAATAAAAAGTGTGCCCGTCAAAATTGCCGCACAGAAAAGCCCCGTTATTTTTCGTACTGTCATATTGTTACTCCCTTTCTGGTCTCATTTTAACCGTGATAAATTTCAGGTTTCGCGAAATGTCGACTTTTCACTATCATTGAAAGCCGCGAACCGTTCCTTTGGCAATTTCACCCGCGTTCGCATAGCACCCCGGCTTTCATTAGTGATATTATATACGTAAAAAAATCCCCCCACAAGCCCGGTGGGGGGATAAAAATTTAACAATCTCTCAGGAAAGGATCTGCGCGGCAGACTGTTCGAGCTGCGCTTTCGCTCTGCGGATTTCCTCCAGCTCCGACTCGGAAATCTTATCCAGCCGGCACTTATTAAGCAGCTTTTGCAAGGTGTTGCAATCATTTTTGATCTGCTTTTTATCCGCCTTGTCAAGATTCTTTTTTTCTTCTTTCAGCGCACGCTGTACCTGCGTGACAAGTGTCTGCGCCTCACGCGTCAGCTCCATCGCATCCACGCGGATCTGATCCTGCCCGGCGTACTCGTTCGCATCGCGGATTGCCTGCTCGATCTCCGACTCAGACATGCGGTCATTCGCCGTGATGGTGATCGACTGCTCCTTTCCGGTGTCCAGATCCTTCGCAGACACCGTCAGAATACCGTTGGTGTCGATATCAAATGTAACCTCGATCTGCGGCACGCCCGCCGGAGCGCGCTTGATTCCCTTTAAGCGGAATTTTCCGATCGTCTTATTGTCCCGCGCCATCGGCCGCTCACCCTGCAATACGTGGATCTCTACGTCGCGCTGATACGGCGCCGCTGTAGAGAACACCCGTGAAAAGCGCGTCGGCAGCGTAGAGTTTCGCTCGATCAGACGGGTGGCAACGCCTCCCACCGTCTCGATGGAAAGGCTGAGCGGAATCACATCCAAAAGCAGCAGATCCTGCCCGGCGCCCGCTGTCACCAGCGCATTTCCCTGCAGGGTGCTTCCAAGGATCGCCGCGCCCTTCGCCACGCACTCGTCCGGGTTGATGTTCCTGGAAGGCTCCTTTCCGGTAAGCGCGCGCACCTTCGCCTGGATCGCCGGAATTCTGGTGGAACCGCCGACCAGCAGCACTCTTCCAAGCTCGGAAGCAGCAATGCCTGCATCATTCAGAGCGTTCTGCACCGGTTCCGCAGTCCGTTCAATTAAGTCTCTTATTAATTCCTCAAACTTTGCACGCGTGAGGACAATGTCCATGTGTACCGGGCCTTCCCTGCCCGTTGTAAGATACGGCAGTTCAATATGTGCACTGTCTGCCGTAGAAAGCGTTTTTTTCGCCTGCTCCGCCGCCTCGGTGACTCGCGTCATCGCCGCAACATCACGTGTAATATCTATGTGATGTTCCTCACGGAAGCTGCGAACCAGCCAGTCGCGGACGCGCGCGTCAAAATCATCACCGCCCAAGTGATTGTCGCCCGCCGTCGCAAGCACCTCGATGACACCCTCGCCGATCTCAATGACAGAAACATCAAACGTGCCGCCGCCCAGGTCATAAACCATCACCTTCTGCGGCTCCCCGTGGTTCAGCCCATAGGAAAGCGCCGCGCTGGTCGGCTCGTTGATAATGCGCTTGACATTTAATCCGGCAATACGCCCGGCGTCCTTGGTCGCCTGCCGCTGAATATCATTAAAATATGCCGGAACAGTGATAACCGCCTCCGTCACCGGTTCCCCGATAAAGCTCTCCGCATCTTTTTTCAGCTGCATGAGGATCATCGCGCTGATCGTCTGAGGCTTGTACTCCTTGCCATCGATCCGGATGCTCCAATCCGTTCCCATGTGACGTTTCACCGAGCTGATCGTGCGCTCCGTGTTTGTCACCGCCTGTCTGCGCGCCGCATCTCCGACGATGCGCTCGCCCGCTTTCGAAAATGCCACCACGCTCGGCGTCGTCATCGCGCCGGAGCTTGCCGGAATGATCACCGGCTCCCCGTTTTCCACAACGGATACGCAGCTGTTTGTTGTTCCCAAATCGATTCCTATTACTTTACCCAAAGCTTATCCTCCTAACAGCACCGGCAGAAGGTGCAGAAAAATTGCAGCATACAAAAACTCATGCACATGCGGTTAAAGCCCTCCGCGTATTTCTGGTAATCCTGCCCGTTTTGATTATATGTGTCCCCGGTCTGCTGCATACACTGAAGCGTCTGCCGGTAAACCGTATTATCCGGCTCCCTCTGGAGCGCTTTCTGAATCTGCTCCACCGCAAATATCGTGTTGCCAAGTCCATGATTCGCGAGCGCACTCAAATAGTACCATCTCGCATTGCGGTTCGCGCTGACAATACTGTTCAGCGTCTGATTGGCATAGCTGTATTGTTTCATATTAATAAAGTCGATCGCCTGCCGGATGTCGGCACTATCCTGCGGCTGTGCATTTGGACGTGGCATTTCCCGCGTCTGTCCAAAGCCAAACAGATCGTCAAAATCAAAACCGCCAAATCCACCGTAACCGCCATAGCCACCTGATCCGTTTCCATACCCGCCCTGCTGTCCGCCGTAGCCGCCTGAACCACTTCCATAGCCGCCCTGCTGTCCGCCGTAGCCGCCCGAACCGCTTCCATAGCCGCCCTGCTGCCTGCCATAACCACTATAGCCGCCTGAACCATTTCCATAGCCGCCATAAGAGCTTCCCGGACCGCGCGACTGCTGACGGTTCTGATATTTTTCCGGGTTATTCAGCATATCATATGCCTCATTTACCTCGTTCATCTTCTCTGCAGCCTTCGGATCATCCGGGTGCAGATCCGGGTGATATTCTTTTGCCTTTTTGCGGTATGCCCGCTTTATTTCATCCTTCGTCGCATCCTTTGATACCCCAAGTACTTTATATGGATCGTCAATCATGGGATTTCTCCTTTCCCAGTATCCTTGCGTAGTATTGCTGCCATACTCCGCCATACAAAATATTTTTCAGCAGGTGCTCATCCTGCACCAGCGGCAGCTTCTCAAACTGATGTGTGGCGTTTCCAATCGCCATCGTAAGCACCGCTTCCATCTCCTCCGGTTTTTTCTGCATACTGACCAGCGGATTGTAATTTTTCTTTTTCAGATCTTTTTTGTAATCCATCGCGGCATCCATCAGATAAATAAACCGCCCCAGCTCATACCCGAAGCTGCGCAGACTATTGCTCCAGAAATCCTCCTCATACACAAAAAGCTCAGAGAGCATTTTCCCGGAACAGTTCACCGCATCATCCGGTATACTGTTATGTGACTTTTCAATCGCAGCCAGCTCTTTAATGCTGCTCGCCACGATCCGGCTCTGTCTGGGATATTGCTGAACCGTTTTCTGGAAGCTGTCCTCCAGTATTTTCGCATAGCGGTATTTCAAATGATTTCGCTCGTCCTCCCAGTCATCCAGACATTTATAATAGGTCATGAGCACCGTCATATCCGCGGCATATTCCGTGAATTTATTTTCCACGGCAATTTTTTTGCGGGTCGGATGAACCGCGCAGCGAAAGCTCTCCTCCTTTTCCGGCGGCTCATAAAGCGATGACAGGAACAGGATCACAAACGTCATATCATACGTCAGACTCATCCGCTCCATCTGTCCGTACCGCTCCCCCAGTGTTTTACAGAGTCCGCAATACACTTTCTGATACCGGTCAAGCTCCTCCTGTGAAAGTCCTTTTTTATTACAAATGATATATCCAAACATATTTTTTGCTCCTTATCATTCTGCTACAGATAATTGTACCTTTCACAAAAAATAAGTCAACGGCTTTTATGATTTTTTTATGGTTCTGCGTAATTTTTTATAAATCCAAAAGGATGTCACGTCCTATTTGTGTGACATATACTTTCTGTGAATGAAAACGGAAGCTTCTCTATCTTCTTCAGGTTTTCATCCGAATGCTCCACCTCGCGGGAATAGCGGTACACCACGTCGATCACATCTTCCTCATCAAGCTGCCGTCCGTTTTTCAGCCAGCGCGCTTTTAAGATTTCCCCGATCGCCTCCGCGCTGAGCAGCGCCATTTTCATTTTGGAAAATACCTGTCCGTCGTAAACGGCGCCGCAAAAATATGTACTCACAAAATATACGAGAAGCTGTTCCTTCTGAATCTCCCACACCGGATAGTTTTCTGCAAGCCAGCTTTGAAAATCCGCCGTAACAAGCGCATACTCCTGCGCCGTGTGTCCCAGAAATAAAAACTGCTCCACCTCCAAAAGCTGTACGTCCCACTCCTGCCGGAGCAGCTCAAGCTGAAAAAGCCCCCGGAAATTTTTCTTCGCCACCGCAAAGCTTCTCCCGGCATCCGCACCTTCTTCACACATTCTTTTTGCTGCAAACTGCCGTGCCGCTTCACGCTGATATTTTTCCAGCACCTCCTGACAGGCAAACAATTCTCCCTGGTCGATGCGGCGCTGCATATCGTGTGCAATACCGTATACCAGCCGCTCCCGCACTCCGTTCGGAAGCGTGCGGTCCTGCAAAATGTGAAGTATCACCTCACGCGCATCACATAATGCGGAATACAGAAGAAGATCAAAATCCTCCTCATACGTCTCCCGACGCTTTGTCTCCGCCCGCTGAAACGTCACAGGTTCTGTATGATGCATCAGAATTTTTGTGACCTCCGGGCACGACAGAGACAGAGTAAGCTCCCGCACGCCTTCAAATTCCTCGATGTGCCGCGGATAACGCCTGCAGGTCTGGCACAGATGATCGCGTCCAAGCGCTGTATAAAGATCGCATAAATTTTCATCATTCAAAAATGCGCAGCGTTTTTCCGCTTTCTGATGAAATACCTGCCCTTTCCAGTCGATTCCCCGGCGCAGCCGTTTCCGAAAGCTTCCCTTGCAGGTCTTATATTTTTTCAGTGATCTTCTGTCGATCACGATCTGCCAGCCGGCACAGCAGGTATCCTCGCAGGCATCGGCTGTGCAGTGAAATTTTGTGTAATAATCCGGTCTTGTATATAGCATCCTTCTGTCAAAAAAATTTCTGCGGGACAGCAGAAACTTTTCCGATCTCCTTTCTCTCACTTTGCGCTCATTACATTTCAATGATTCCATTGGAGATCGCTTTGAAATGCCCTCTTGCACAGTGAATCTTTGATTCCTCGATCAGTCTTGGCTGCATGGTGTCCATAGAGCCCTTTGCTGATTTTCCGCTGTTAATATAATATACATCGGCAATATTTTTGTCAATTATTCGGCATCCCGATAAAATCAGTATATCATAATTGCCTGCAAAAAGGGAGGCTTTTCGCCTCCCCATCTGTCCTATAACTTCTCCGTTACATCCTAATACTCGAGATATGCCCCTTTCATCGGGCTTGCCGCGTGCTCGCTGAAAAGTCTCAGCACACCTTTTTTGTATTTCGGCTCGCGCGGCTTCCAGTTTGCTCTGCGCTCTTTGAGTACCGCGTCGATTTCCTCCGGCGTCTTTTCCACGCCGTGGATGCCGATAATGTTGAGCTTTCGCTCCATAACGTCGATTTCGATGAGGTCGCCCTCTTCGACGAGCGCGATGGGACCGCCGTCCACCGCCTCCGGGCTGCAGTGTCCGATCACCGGACCGGTGGAGGCGCCTGAGAAGCGTCCGTCTGTGATCAGCGCGATACTGCGTCCCAGCTCCTTATCACTGCTGATCGCCTCTGAGGTATAGAACATCTCCGGCATACCGCTGCCCTTCGGACCCTCGTAGCGGATGAATACCGCGTCGCCCTTCTGCACCTTGTGCTTCAATACCGCGTCAAGGCATTCTTCCTCGCTGTCAAACGGTCTTGCCCGCAGCACCGCCTTAAACATTTCCTTCGGGCATGCCGTGTGCTTGATCACTGCGCCCTCCGGGGCCAGATTTCCCTTCAGGATCGCGATGCTGCCGTCGGTTCCGATCGCCTTGTCGTATGGGCGGATGATGTCCTCTTTTGTCACATTCACGCCGTAGCGCGCATTGAAGTCCGCCAGCCACTTTCCGCAGCGCTCATAGAAGCCGTTCTGTTTCAGCTCCTCCAGGTTCTCGCCAAGCGTCTTTCCCGTCACGGTCATCACATCAAGGTGCAGATGCTCCTTGATTTCCTCCATAATCGCCGGAACGCCGCCCGCATAGTAGAATACCTCCGCCGGCCAGCGTCCTGCCGGACGCACATCCAGAAGATAACGCGCACCTCTGTGCAGACGGTCAAAGGTATCGCCGGTGATCTCAATGCCAAATTCGTGAGCAACCGCCGGAATGTGCAGCAGACAGTTCGTGCTTCCGGAAATTGCCGCATGTACCAGGATTGCATTCTCAAAGCTGTCCATCGTCACGATATCGGACGGCTTCATATGCGGCATCGTCGCAAGCTTTACCGCCTGCTCACCGGCCTGTCTTGCGTATGCCAGAAGGTCCGGGCTGGTCGCCGGCATCAGCGCACTTCCCGGCAGCGCCAGGCCGAGCGCCTCCGCCATGATCTGCATGGTGGACGCCGTTCCGATAAAGGAACATGCACCGCAGCTCGGGCAGGCATTGCATTTCGCCCAGTTCAGCTTTTCCTCGTCAATTTCTCCGCGCTGATATTTTGCGCTGTACATGCCGAGCTGCTCCAGAGTGAGCATCTCCGGCCCCGCATTCATGGTACCCCCCGGAACCACTACCGCCGGGATGTCCACTCTTGCCAGCCCCATAAGGTTTGCCGGCATTCCCTTGTCGCAGCTTGCCAGATAAACACCGGCGTCAAACGGCGTCGCGTTTGCGTGGATCTCGATCATGTTTGCGATCATCTCACGGCTTGCCAGACTGAAATTGATCCCGTCCGTTCCCTGGCTCTCACCGTCGCAGATGTCGGTGCAGTAATAACGTGCGCCGTGTCCGCCCGCTGCCTCCACGCCTTTCCTTACTTCCTCCACCAATACGTCCAGATGACCGCTTCCCGGATGACTATCACCGTATGTACTTTCTATAAAAATCTGTGGTTTTGATAAATCTTCACGCTTCCAGCCCGTTCCAATTCTTAACGGATCCAGCTCCGGTGCAAGTTTTCTCATTTTCTGACTTTTTAATTCCATAATAATCCTCTTTTCTGAGCAACTTGTTGCAAAGATGCGATGAGAAATTCGCGCAGGCGATTTCTCATCTGCAATCAGGGAGATTTGTTT
>ENA-OOZY01000795-OOZY01000795.1-human-gut-metagenome-genome-assembly--contig:-NODE-795-length-21329-cov-5.956050_pt1 | contig 21329 bp, 20 predicted proteins | sample MGYA00241047_ERZ501410 | MGnify/ENA primary metagenome ERZ501410 (study PRJEB25962, sample SAMEA2042621) | human gut metagenome | biome: human gut; feature: human-associated habitat; material: faeces... | reverse complement strand
AAGAAATGGTGCAAAACGAAGACCTGGATTATTTCGGACTCTGCAGTTCTCTGAATGCGACTCCGGAACTCATGAGCTTTAAACTATACAGCCTGACAAAACGAGGCCAGGCTTATCATATGCCAATGGAGATACAGAGTAATTTCCTGGCGAAATAATAAAGAATTAAAGCATTCTACAATAAGAAAACTACCGATTTATTGTCCTTTTATAACGGCTGCATCATTTCAAGAATGATTCCATCTGGGTCTCTGAAATAAAACGCTCTGCTTTCCCCGAATCCATCTGCCCTGAAATCGAAATACTGCGGTTCAGACAAACACTCCACATGATTTTCAATCAGGGTTCTGTAGACAGAATCTATGTCATCCGTGTAGAAGCACACTTCTGAGATAGTTGTCGTAAACAAGTCAGATTGTTCTTTATGGATTTCACTGTCAACGAACTGAATCAGCTCGACCGGTGGTGCTTCAACAGCCTTGGAGCCATTCAAATAACCAACTCTAGCTTTGCAGTTTGATTTACGAAACATCTTATCTGTTTCTTCACCTTCCATAAATATTTCACCCTGAAACTCAAGTCCAAGAATATCTCTATAAAAAGCAACCGAACGATCCAAATCAGAAACCGTTAGTCCTACATGATAAATTCTTCCGACCATATATTCCTCCTACAATTTCTTTATTTCGTAAACTGGAAGTTATCTGAGCAATTTATATATTTCGCAGGCAACCGGCTCACACCACTCATTCGATGTCTCCTCACCCGGCACTTCAATTGCCAGATGAGAAAACCATTCATCCGGTGCAGCACCATGCCAGTGTTTCACTTCTGCCGGAATATTGATACAGTCACCAGGCTTCATTTCTACAGCATCTTCTCCCTCTTCCTGATAATATCCTCTTCCGGCAATACATACTAAGATCTGTCCACCTCCACTTTTTGCGTGATGGATATGCCAGTTATTTCTGCATCCAGGTTCGAATGTCACATTGAAAATTCCAACCTGAGAAGTAGAAATCGGTGCAAGAAAGCTTCTGCCGGAAAAATACTGTGCAAAACCATCATTTGGTGAGCCGATTGGAAATACCATCTCTTTTGCATGCGCCCGCATTGCTTCCTCTTCGTATGGTAAATCTCCTTCACCTGCCTCCCACACTTCCTTTGCAAGATTGAAAACAGCCCATGCTTTTGGCCATCCTGCATAGAATGCAACATGTGTGATCACAGCAGCAATCTCTTTTTGTGTCACACCATGATTTTTTGCATTTTGAAGATGATATTTTAAAGAAGAATCCGTAATTCCGGAAGCCATCAGAGCAACAACTGTGATGATACTTCTTGTTTTTACGTCAATATCCTGGTTATTCCAATTTTCGCCAAAAAGTACATCATCGTTAAAATGTGCAAACTCCGGTGCAAATTCGCCAAGTGCATTTCTTCCTGCCGTCTGTACTATTTTTTTCATTTTCTGTATACCTCCATAATACTGCTGTTTATAAAGAATTTACCCATTCACTGATTTCCTGTTTTGTTCCACGATTTAACAGTCTGCCTTCTGTAATAACTGCGTCTGGCGCAGATGGCTGCAATTCTTTTACAGTATTACCGAATCCACTTCCACCGGATGTTGCAAAAAGCACGATCTTTTTACCGCTGAAATCATAAGCTTCTAAAAATGTATTGATGATTGTTGGAGCTACATACCACCAGATAGGGAATCCCAGAAGGATTTCATCATAAGAACTCATATCTATCTCTTTCTTCATGATCTCTGGTCTGTATTTCTTATCACTCATTTCCACACTGCTCCGGGATTTTTTATTCATCCAGTCAAGATCATCCTTTGTATATGTAACTTTTGGCTCAATCTCAAATAAATCAGCTTTTGCTTCCTCCGCAATCATCTCTGCTACTTTTTTTGTTGTTCCGCTTGCACTGAAAAATGCCACTAATTTTTTACTCATAATAAAAAGCCCCTTTCTTTGCGAATTTAAATATTCTTCACACGTCATGATTAACCAACCCCGTTTTCTTCAAAAAATTTCTGGATTTTATCAAATGGAATCACATCCACATTATCGTAAAGATCTGTATGGACAGCTCCTGGAATTGTTAGCAGCTCTTTATTGGATGTGTACTTGCTGTCCTTAATCATATTTTCATAAGCATCTTTCCCAAAATAATAGCTGTGCGCTTTTTCTCCGTGAACGATAAGTACTGCACTTCTGATTTCATTACTGTACTTTAATATTGGCTGATTCATAAATGACATACATCCAATACTGTTCCAGCCATCATTGGAATTCAGGCTCCTTTTATGATAACATCTACCTTTATAATACTCACTGTAATCTTTTACGAAAAAAGGTGCATCCTCTGGAACCGGAAGTGGAACACAACCACCGCCTCTGGAATATTCGCCTTTACGGTATTCTTGTGTTCTGAGGGTATTCAGCGACTGTTTCTTTGCATAACGTGCTTCTTCACTGTCCTCAGAATCAAAGTATCCATTCGCATTTACCCTTGTCATATCATACATGGTAGATGCAACAGTTGCTTTTATTCTTGTATCCAGTGCAGCTGCGTTAAGAGCCATTCCACCCCAGCCACAGATTCCGATGATTCCTATTTTATCCGGATCCACATCTTCCCGGACAGAAAGGAAATCAACAGCAGCCATGAAATCTTCTGTATTAATATCCGGAGAAGCCATGTATCTTGGATTGCCACCACTTTCCCCCGTAAAAGAAGGATCAAATGCAATGGTAAGATATCCTTTTTCAGCCATTGTCTGCGCATATAATCCGGAACACTGTTCTTTTACTGCACCAAATGGTCCACTTACGGCAAGCGCAGGATATTTTCCAGATACATTTTTCGGCTTATACAGATCTGCGGCAAGTGTGATTCCATATCGATTTACAAATGTTACTTTCTGATGATCTACTTTTTCACTCTGCGGAAAAGTTTTATCCCATTCAGATACCAGCTTTAATTCTTCTGTTTTCAACATAAATATAACCTCCATATGCAAAATTTCTTGTAAATATACTAACAATAGTATATGATATAAATATCATACAACCTAAAGTTGACTTTAGGTCAAGCATATTTTGAAAGAAGGTTTTTTATGTATACAATCGGTCAGGTCTCTGCTATGTTTGGTATTCCTGTTTCTACCTTAAGATATTATGACAAGGAAGGCTTTTTCCCTAATCTGGAACGTAAGGGAAACATCCGTTATTTCAGCGATAATGAATTAGAAGCGCTTCGTATTATTGAATGTCTGAAGAAATCAGGGCTTGAGATCAAAGATATAAAGCAATTTTTTGTCTGGGTTTCTGAAGGCAGCTCCAGCTATGAAAAAAGGAAAGAATTATTTGAAGCCAGAAAATCAGCTGTTGAAACTGAAATCCAGAAACTCCAAAAAACTCTTTCTCTCTTAAAATTCAAGTGCTGGTATTACGAAACAGCAATGAAAGATGGTAACGAAGATGCTATAAATGCCATGTTGCCTGATAAACTTCCAGAAAATATACAAAAACTATATGATAAAGGGCATGAATAATCTTTGCTTTCTCCATCAAACTTGAAGTCAAATTATAAAAGTCTTTGCAAATACACCATATCTACCAACTGTATTCCACTCTCATAGATTGGGTGGTCATAATTATCTATAAAGAAATTTGATATGATATGCGAACGGACAAAACCACACTTTTCATAAAATGGTATTGTCAGTGGGCTATCGCCTGTTCCCACTTGCAGAATGGCATATTGCTCTCTGTAATTATTAACAATAAACTCAATTAAGGCTCTTGCATAACCTTTCCCTTGATATTCTGGAACTGTCGCAATGTTCTTGATTTCAAGTATGTCATTTTCTTTATCGGTTATGACACACTCACACTTGACCCCATTATCATCAAGTACATACATCTTGCCGTTATCAAGATAACGGTCAACCATATCTTCCTGCTCATCTGCTAATAGGAGTAAATCAAGATATTGTTTTTTATTTTCTTTAACTTCAATAATTTTCATCAATCGCACCTACAAATTCCGATTTATCTCACTGTCCAACTGCGCGGTAAACCACATCAAAATACTCGCAGACGCACTTCATGCTTTCGTCAAAGCTCCTGCCGATTTCCTCACACGCTGCGGCAAACGCCTTGTGGTGGGCTTTCTTCCACGCGGCAAGGGTGCCGTCCCCCTCGGCGGCAGCACAATCTGCCGTCACATCTTCAAACGGGACAACGTCCACCTTTGTGGTGCGGGTAATGCAGCGCGGCTGCATATCGCTGTCCAGCACGACCGTGTAATCACCCGTGCGCGGCAGCAGCTGCATCTGGGCTTCAAACAGGCTGAACAGCCCCGTGTTGGCGCGCTTTTTGCCGCAAAGAATGTTGTCCAGGATCTCGTCGGTGCCGTTGCTGTCATAAAAACAGACATTGTAGGCAGGAATCGTCAGCCCCGAATCCTTTACAAATTTCTCAATTTGATCCATAGAACCCTCTCACGCTAGATCATCAAAGCCCAACTGCCCATCACAGCTTGTGCGCTGCAGCAGCGGCGGGCAGCTGCAAAGCAGTTCCAGCGCCGCACCGGCGTCCACCAACCACGGACGCACCTGCTCGTGGGAGAGCAACAACGGCATACGGTCGTGGATGGGCGCTACCGAATCGTTGGGCGCGGTGGTCAGAATGATAAAGCAGTTCACACCATTTATATTATCATAAATGCCCGCCAAGTAAATCGGCTGTCCCGGCATTTGAAAAAAATATTTGTGCTTGGCGCTGTCCCACTCATAAAAGCCGGTGGCGGGAATCACGCAGCGCTGGAAGGCAACACTGCGGCGAAACATCGGTTTTTCCGTCACCGTTTCGGCGCGGGCATTGATGATTTGCTGTCTGCCGCGAAAACCGGGCAGCCCCCATTGCTGGAACTCGCCCACGATCTTCTCCCCGCGTGAAACCAGCACTGGTGCCACCTGCGAGGGGCAAATATCTCCTGCCATTGGGAAATTGAGTTCATTTCCCTCGCTGCGGCGCTGTGCATCGCGCACGATCTGGCGAATCTCTTTATACTCATCGGCAGAAAACTGATACCGTCCGCACATACGCGACACTCCTTCCTTATCCTACTACAATACCGGCGATCCTGAATTCGTCCTCCTCCCGCACAGGGATGGGGGCGTATTTTTTATTCAGGGAAATCAGCGCAATGCCGTTTTTGTCCTTGCGCAGCTTTTTGCAATAGGCTTGGTCGTTCAAGGTGCAAAGCACAATATCACCGTTGTTGGCGTCTTGTGCCGCTTTGACCCAAACGGTCTGCCCGTTCACAAAGCGCGGCTCCATACTGTCACCGGCGATGCGGACACCGAACTCCGCCTTGGCGGGTACGGATTCGTCCACTTCGGTCATCTCTTGGGCGTCATCATCCAGCCACTGACCGGTACCGGCAGAGGCGGGCTGTAAATAGACCGGCAGCAACCGCAGTGTCGGTTCCGGCTTTTCGGTAAACTCTGCCGTGTGCAGCAGCATAGAACGGTATTCCCCCAAACGCTGCTGCCCCACCTGATTCAGTTTGGGTTCAGAATCCAGATATAAATCTGCCACATCCTCAAACCCCAAAGCCTTTGCCAACGCCACACCCACGGTAACGCGGGGTTCACGCTCGCCGGCCTCCCACGAAATCAAGGAACGTGTGGTCACAGCCTTCTCAGATTCCGGCAGGAACTGCTGCATTTTCTGTACGACCATCTCGCGGGTCATCTTCTGCGCTTCACGCGCGGCACGAATACGCTTATTCCAGTTGCTCACGGTATATCACCTCAACTATATTGTACTGCTTTCTGTATGTAAAGTCAAGTGTATTATTACACGGATTTTCGTTTATAGTCCTGTAAAATGCACTTGAAAGAGAAACATTGTGGTGTTACAATAGGCGTATAGGAGGTGGGAACAATATGGGACAGCGGCATATATTGCATTGCGATTGCAACTGCTTTTACGCAAGCGTTGAAATGCAGGAACACCCGGAACTGCGCGGGAAAAGCATTGCCGTATGCGGCGACCCGGAGGCGCGGCACGGTATCGTTCTCACCGCAAGCTATCCCGCCAAGAGAATGGGCGTGAAAACGGCAATGCCCATTTGGGAGGCAAAGCAGCATTGCCGTGACCTGATCGTGGTTCCTGCCAGCTATGGCAAATACCAGAAATACAGCAGCTATGTGCGCGAGATTTTCCGTGACTACACCGACCAAGTGGAGAGTTTTGGCTTGGACGAGGCGTGGCTGGATATTACGGGCAGTCTGGGTTTGTTTGGGGACCCTGTAAAAATTGCCAAAGAAATCAGCGACCGCATTAAACGGGAGTTGGGAATCACCGTTTCGATTGGCGTTTCTTTTAATAAAATCACCGCAAAACTCGGCAGCGATTATAAAAAGCCTGATGCCATAACGGTCATCGAGCCTGATAATTATAAGCAAATTGTCTACCCGCTGCCGGTGGGTGACCTTTTGTATGTGGGCAATGCCACACAGCGCAAGCTCGGCAGTTACGGCATCCGCACCATCGGTCAGCTTGCGGAAACGAACCCTGAAGTCCTCAAGGGCTGGTTTGGCGTGATGGGCTATACACTCTCGGCATTTGCGCGCGGATTGGACCAAACGCCGGTCGCCAAGCAGGATGCACATTCTGCCATTAAGAGTGTGGGCAACAGCGCCACCACGCCGCGCGATTTGACCACAGATGAAGATGTGTGGCTGATGTTGGTGCTGCTCTCCGAAAGCGTTGCTATGCGTATGCGCGACCTCGGCAGCAAGTGCAATGTGGTGGAGATTTATGTGCGGGACAATGAACTGTCCGGCTTTACGCGCCGCCGAAAGCTGGACAACCCCACCAATGTAAGTATAGAAATTGCCCGCATCGCCTTTGATTTATTCAAGCGCAATTATTCGTGGCCGAAGCCCCTGCGCGGCATCGGTGTGCGCGGTGCCGACCTGTGCCCCGCAGACTGCGCAGTGCAATTGGGCTTTTTCTCCAACGAGGAAAAGCGCGAGAAGCTGGAGCACATCGACAGAGCAGTGGACACGCTGCGCCAGCGGTACGGCTACCGCAGTGTGCAGAGGGCCGTAGTATACACAGACCCGGTGCTGGGCAGCATTAACGCCTACGATGACCATAATATTCACCCGGTTGGGTACTTTCATACAGCTTGAGGAGGCACCATAATGGTACAAAGAGAGAAGCGATATGTGGCAGTCGATGTACGCTTCAGCACCGAAGGACGATTGCGACCCTTGCAGATTATTTTTGATAAGGGGCAGGTCTACAAAATCGACAAGATCAAGGACATCTGCCGCCGCGCCGCCGATGTGGGCGGCGTTGGGGACCGCTACACCTGCATGATTCAAGGCAAAGAGCGCGAATTATGGTTTGAAGATGGGCGATGGTTTGTGGCGGCGAAGGTGGCTACCAAGCAAGTGCCCCCCGTCTAACGCATAAGGAGCCGGACACTGCGTCACGGACATTCCTGCGCCGGAGGGTACCCCCATCTTAGCTGCCCACGGCGACACGGTGCTGGTCAGCGGCTGGAATGACAGCTACGGCAACCACCTGCATTTTGAGGTAATGCAAAATAGCGTGAGAATGAACCCCTTGCAGCTAGTGGTCGTACCGCAATAGTGATGTACGGGCATTCCGGTAGCCATTGTGCAGAATAATCCACATAATTTGAGAATGTACCTTGAATAATTTTGCGCATACTGTATACTTAAATGTGAAAGGGCAAAATGCTATCCCTCAAAATTAGACAGAGCAGGTGCAAAATGTACAAGATTTTGATCGTCGATGATGAATCCATCGAGCGCGAGGGCATTTCCTTCCTGATTGAAAAATATAAGCTCCCGTTGGAGGTCGCACAGGCAACCAACGGGAAAACGGCGCTTGAATATATGCGCACCCACCCCATCGACATTTTACTTACGGATGTAAAAATGCCGCAGATGGACGGCTTGGAGCTGGCGCGGCACACTTTTGAAAAATACCCCGATGTGCGTATCCTCGTTTTCAGCGCCTACGGGGAGTTTGAGTTTGCCAAAAAGGCGATGGCGGCACAGGCTGTCAGCTACCTGCTAAAACCCATCGAGGTCGATGAATTCCAGCGCGTTATGGCACAGATTCTGGCACGGTGCGATGAGCTCTCCGAGAAGAAAAAAGACGAGCAGCAGCGCGGCGAGGAATATCGTCAACAGCTTTTATTCCGCCTTGTGACAGGAACGGGCTTGGGGAAAGCACACATTACGGAAGAATGGTTTTCTGGACAGACGCTTTGCTTACTTCATGTGCAGACCGAGAATGACTACTTTGCTACAAATGAAGATACGTTTTGTCAAATGCTGAAGGACTGTACGCAATATAAGTTTGAATACATCAATACTTACCCAGATGAAGCATTCGTCCTCTTTTACAGCAAATATGATTTGTCTGATCGTCTGGGCGATAAGCTGAAAGGCATACAGGAAAAACTCCGGCAGAATGGCTGCGAGGCATCGCTGCTGTTGGGCATAGATTTCACCGGCTTGGAGAATATCTCTGCCCGTGCGCAAGCGTTGTCAAGAATTCGCAACGAACTGTATGAAGCACCCGATGCGCTCCTGCTGGAGAAGGAGATCGGTGAGTCGGTCAGCTACTATGCAGAAGCCATAGAAAAGCTCCGTGCCGAGGTGCAGGCCGCATTGAATGAACATCGCCCGGAGATTTTTCTATCCGCGGTACAACGCCTGATACAGCAGCTTGGGCAGAACCGTTCTTTGAGCAAGATGTATATGTATCATGTCCTGTATGATCTGCTCGCGCAGATGTACCGTGCTTATGGCATACAGGACCGCAACGAGATTGGGCGCGGTATCAATCGGGTTTTAAGCTGTAATACGGCAGCAGCCATGTGCGGTGTGCTGGAAGAAATCATGGCATCTTTGCAGGGAACACCAGAACCGCAAACGGAGGACAGCTCCGCTATCATTCGTCAGGTGCAGAAAATTGTGGATGCCGAATACGGCGAACCGTTGAGTCTGGAATACATCGCGGAAAAAGTATATATTACGCCTTCGTACCTGAGTTACATCTTTAAGCAGATGACGGGGCAGAATCTTATCAAATACATCACAGACCTGCGTATGTACAAGGCGCGGCGCATGGTTGCGGATGGGAATTTAAAAATCTCCCAGATCGCCAAAAACTGTGGCTATGACAACCCCTCCTACTTCAATAAGCTGTTCAAGAACTATTTCGGCGTAACGCCCCGCCAGTACAGGGAGGGCGAACGCGATGAAAGCATTGTATAAATGGTTTGCCTATAAGCTGCCTATTCGCAGTAAGCTGCTGATCAGCTTCAGCATTCTGGTTATGGTGCCGATCCTTGTGCTGGGCATTTACAGCTACCAGCAGTCGAAGGAAAACACCGAGCGCCAGATCCGCAGCACGATGGAAAGCAATCTGGCACGTCTGACCTCGGAACTGGATACCCGCTTCCAGCGGGAGGGTTCCACGGTGCGGTTTCTTGCGTACAACCTGACCTTCCGCAATGCGCTGGAAAACAGCGGCGCCAGCGCCATGACGATGGCGCAGGTCATGAATACCTCAGTCGAGCCGACCTTCTGGTACTTCATTGCAGGGGATTCCTATGTCAAGGGAATGGAGGTCTACTCCACAAAGGTCCGCGACAAAATCGGCAACTTCCTGCTGCCGGTGGATGATACCGTCAGCCAACAGGTTTGGTATCAGCAGGCGCTGGACAGCTATGCCACCCACTGGACTTACGATGGGGTAGAGATTTGTGCCAACCGTGCAATTCTCGATACAAATTCCAGCAGTGAGGTCATAGCAGTGCTGCGGATGTTCTGCTATCCGGCCTCGCTGTTAGATGCCACCGACAGTATGAATTATCTGGACAACGGCATCCGTATCGTGGACGAAAACGGTCAGACCGTCTATGCCCGCAACAGCGGTGTGGATGCTTTGGACGAAGCCGTGCGCCTGTTGGCCGAGGATGGCAGCGAGACCGCCGCGCTTGAGCAGGGGGTGCTCTATAAAAGCCGGATGGAAGTCAGCGGCTGGAGCATTTATTACTATCTGGACAAAGCGAACATCACGAAAGAATTGCAGCCGATTTTGAATACAACGATTTTGGTGGTGTTGATTTGCCTGTTCCTTTCCATTGCAGTCATTAACCTGTTGGCTACAGCCCTGACCCGCCGCATCCTGAAATTACAGGAGTACGCAGAATATGTGGCAGAAGGGCATCTGGATAAGGAACTTTCTACCACGGATACCGATGAAATCGGTGTGGTGACAAACAGCATGGGGCAGATGACGCATCGGCTTAATGATATGATCCATCAGGTCTATACGATGGAGATCGAAAAGAAAGCCAGTGAGCTGCGCGCCCTACAGGCGATGATCAACCCACATTTCCTGTACAACAGTCTGTCCAACATCAAGTGGAAGGCGCTGCGCTCCGGCAATGATGACATCAGCGAGATAACGGGATTGCTGGCAAAATTCTACCGCACCTGCCTGAACAACGGTCAGCCTTTAACCACGGTGCGTTCGGAGCTGGAAAACATCAAGGCGTATGTGCGTATCCAACAGCTGACCCATGACAACGGCTTTGATGCCGAATACGACATTGAGGAAAGCCAGCTTGATTACCGGATGCTCAACTTCATGCTGCAGCCCATCGTGGAAAATGCCGTCAAGCACGGCTTAGAGTATGAAGAGGAGGACGGAAAAGGGCATATCCGTATCGAATGCCGCGGCGAGGATGAGTTCATCGTGTTCCGTGTCATCAACAATGGCGGCGCTATCGACCTGCAAAAGGTGGCCGAAGTCATGCGCACCCCCGGCACGGGATACGGCATCTACAATATTTGTGAGCGCATTGAGCTGTACTACGGCCCCGGCAGCGGGCTTTTCCCATCGATTACAGAGGACGGCGAGACCTGCTTTACCTTAAAACTGAACCGCACATTGGGAAAAGAAACACCCCCCGAAGCCTGATTGCACCCCACCGATACAATTTCTGTCGGTGGGGTGTTCTGTAAAATAGTGTTAGTTTTCGAAAAAATGTTCTATTTCGCATTTTGGACATTTCGGGTACAATAAAGCCATCGAAAGCAGAACACACTGCAAGGAGGAAAACAAACATGAAAAAAGCAATCGCATCCGTGCTCGCAGCGTCGATGGCTCTGTCCCTCGCCGCCTGCGGTGGCTCCTCTACCGCCACCTCTAGCAGCACCGCCACTGAGAGCACTGCCAGCAGCACTACGGCAGAAAGCACCGCATCCGGTGACAAGGTTACGCTGCGCATGACCTACTGGAACAGCGAGGACACCGTCAAGGCACTGCTTGACTATCTGGGCGAGGCTGTTCCCGATGTTCAGATCGAGTATCAGTTCATCGACAACTCCAACTACGATACCATCGTGGATACCCAGCTTTCTGCCGGTGAAGGTCCCGACATCATCTGCGAATCTCCCGCTTCTGCCCTGAAGCACGCAAAACTTGGCTATCTGGCCGATGTGAGCGACCTCGGCGCGAAGTTCTCTGATGCCGGCACTTCCGTTTACAGCTATGACGGCAAGACTTACGCATTGCCCGGCATCTCCTGGTTCGAGGGCATCTACTACAATGTTGATCTGTTCGAGCAGAACAACATTGCACTGCCCACCACCTTTGACGAGTATCTGGATGTCTGCAAGAAGTTCCAAGACCTCGGCATCAAGCCGCTGGCTGCCGGTCTGAAATCTTGGGAGCCGATGCTGAAGAACTCCATGGCGTTTGTCACTGCCGAGTACCTCTCCACCGATGAGGGTAAAGACTTCGGCGGCAAATATCGCGAGGGTCAGGCTACTCTGAACGGCACTTGGAATCCGTACCTCGAAAAGTGGAGCGAGATGATCACCAGCGGTGTTTACACCACCGATATGACCGGTATCGACCACGATCAGGCTCTGGAAGAGTTCGCCACCGGCAATGCCGCTATGTTCTGCTCCGGCCCGTGGGATCTGGAGGCCATCCAGTCCAAGAACCCCGACCTCAACCTCAACATGATGCCTTTCTACGGCACCAAGGCCAGCGCCGGCTGGCTGATCGGCGGCCCCGGCTGCGGCTTCGCCGTTAACGAGAACAGCGCCAACAAGGAAGCAGCCCTCAAGGTTCTGGCTGCTATCGCTACCGAGGAAGGTCAGAAGGCCCTGTGGGAGAACAACCAGGGCGGTTCCTCCTACATGAGCGGTGTTTCCTTCGACCTGCCTGAGGTCTACTCCAGCGTTTCCACTGCCATCAACGCCGGCAATGTCTACTGCCCTTGGAACGAGTGGGGCGCTGCTGCTGGTGCCCACGAGGATTACGGCACCGAGATGCAGAAGTACCTGCTGGGTGAGGAAGACCTCTCCACTGCGCTCTCCAATGTCGATGCTGCCGTTGCTGAGCTGCTGAGCAAGTAATCCGATCCGTAACCATGGCCTCAAACTTTCAGTCGAGGGTTTGAGGCTCTTTTTTTCAAAAAATGGAGGTCAGAAATGCCTACAAAGACCCAAAAGAAGTATGTGCCCGGTTCATTGGGCAAATACTTTGCCATGTTTGTGGCACCGGCGTTGATTGTGTATCTGGTGTTCAGCATTGTGCCGTTCCTGTTTACGATCTATTACAGCTTTACCGATTATACCGATATGAACCCCGTAAATCTGCACTTTACGGGTCTTGCAAACTACATAAAGGTCCTTGGCTCCCCTCTGATGCGTACAGCCATCAAAAACTCCTTGATTTACGCCGTGGTGCTGACCGGTGCGCAGGTCGTGCTGGGTCTGCCGCTGGCTGTCATCCTGAATATGAAGCTGCGCACCCGGAATCTGCTGCGCGCAACCTTCTTCTTCCCGGCAGTATTCTCCTCACTGATTATCGGCTATCTGTGGAACTTTATCCTTTCTTCCTCCAACTACGGTCTTATCAACAACCTGCTGGCCAAAGTGGGACTGCCGACTTTCAACTTCTTCACCTCGCAAAACGCACTTTACTCTGTCCTGCTCACGCAGATCTGGCAGTGGACCGGCTGGGCGATGGTCATCTTCCTCGCTAACCTACAGAGCATCTCGGGCGATTTGTACGAGGCAGCTGAGATTGACGGTGCCAGCGGCTTTACCCGCTTTTTCCGTATCACGCTGCCGCTGATGTGCCCCTCGGTCAAGATCGTGGCGGTCACCGGTTTGATCGGCGGCATGAAGGCATTCGATGTCATCTACTCGATGACCAGCGGCGGCCCCGGCGATGCCACCCAAACCGTTATGATGGTCATGATGCGCAAGGGCATCTCGGACGGCTTCTACAATCAGGGCGCGGCGTTCGGCGTTTGCTTCTTCGTTGTCGTTATGATTCTGAGTGCCATCATGAACACGATTATGCAGAAATGGAGTGACTCTATTCAATGAATACGCGTAAATTTGAAAGACGCGGCCTGATCATTACCGAAACATTGATGGTCTTGCTCGCTGTTCTCTGGGCTGTCCCTATTTACTATCTGATCGTCACAACGCTGAAATCTCCTGCGGAGGCTACCGCCAGCCCACTGGCGCTGCCCAGCACTATCAATCTGCAAAACTACATTGATGCATGGCAGAAGATGGAATTTCCCCGTGCCTTTGCCAACACGCTGTTTATCACGGCAATGAGCGTCTTTCTCATCGTGCTGTTCGGCAGTATGGCCGGGTATGCGCTGGCGCGCACAAGCTCCAAGCTCGGCGGTCGACTGTTCCTGTTCTTTCTGGCCGGTCTGGTCGTGCCGTTCCAGATGAACATTGTCAGCTTGTACAAGATCGTCAAGGCGCTGCACCTGATGAACAGCCCCTTCGCCGTCATTCTTGTCGATGTGGCTGTGAATATGCCGCAGGCGGTGTTCCTCTTCCGTGAATTCGTTCACTCTACGGTGCCTGTTGAACTGGAGGAGGCTGCTGAAATCGACGGCTGCGGCACGATGCAAAAGTTCTTCACCATCGTATTTCCGCTGCTCAAGCCGGTAATGGCTACCGTTATCATCATCGTTACGCTGAATGTCTGGAACGAGTTTATGACCCCGCTGCTCTTCCTGCAGAGCCGTGCCAACGATGTCATCCTGCAGGAGGTTTCCCGCAACATCGGTCAGTTCTCCACTGACTGGACTGCTATGTTCCCGATGATGATGCTGGGCGTTGCACCTTTGATGATTTTCTATCTGTTCATGCAGAAGTATATTATTGCCGGTGTTGCTGCCGGTGCTGTGAAGGGGTAATTGAAAATGAAAATCACAGATTTTGGTAAAATCATGGTAATCGTTCCCCATCAGGACGATGAGCTGCTTTTGACGGCCGGTGTGCTGTATTCGGCTGCCAATGCGGGGCTGAACCCCCATGTGGTAATGGTGACCAACGGCGACTACGGCTGTCACGACCACAGCGTAGGCTATGCGCGTCTGCGTGAAACATTGGCGGGCGTGGAAATGCTGGGGGTTCCGAATGAGCAGGTGACATTTCTTGGCTATGCTGACACCGGTATGCCGCGGGCGGAGAGCTTTCTTGCGGGCTTGTATGACGAAACCGATGAGAACAAGGTTCATCCCTCCCACTGCGGCACGGAGACCTACGGTCTGCCCGAAAAGCCGGATTTCCACGCGCAGCATTTCGGTAAGCCTGCGCCGTATACAAAAGCCGGCTTTGTGCAGGATCTGAAAGCCGTACTCGACGAAATCGAACCGGACAGCATCATTACCACGGCACTTTGCGATACCCACGGCGACCACAGCGGGCTGTATCAGTTTATCTGTGACGAACTGCGCAGCCGCCGTGAGGACGGCAAAAAAGTTCCGACCCTCTATACTGGCCTTGTCCATTCGCCCGCAGGGGATGAGAACTGGCCGCTGCGTGACGGTGTTTGCCCGCTGACCTGCCCGGAGGGGCTGGAAAGTGCCAGTACACTGCGCTGGGAGAATCGTATCGTTCTGCCCGTTCCGCAGGAAATGCTGAACGAAGATCTGGCGCAGAACCTCAAGCACCGCGCCATTTCCTGCCATAAAACGGCCTTAAAGCCGGATGCCGTGGATTTTCTGTATTCGTTTGTAAAGGCAGACGAGGTATTCTGGAAAGTAGACCTGTAAGGAGAATTTGCAATGGATACCAACAAGACCCCAATTTATCCCTTTGAGCCTTGGAATGTAACGGAGGATCACCTTGATCTTGCGATGAACTACCGCAACGAAACGACGTTTGCGCTTTCCAACGGCTATATCGGCACCCGCGGCACCCATGAGGAAGCCTACGATTTTGACGAGCAGCACGGCTTGGAGGGCAATTTCCTCAATGGGCTGTACGAGCAGGAGCACGTCCGCTACGGCGAGTGGAACTTCGGCTTCCCGACCGAGAGCCAGACGATCCTGAATGTGCCGAACTGCAAGACGATTCGTCTTGTGGTGGACGGTGAGCCTATGGACATCCGTACCGGCACACTGCAAAATTACCGCCGCACACTGGATATGAAGCACGGTCAGGTCGTGCGCAGCTTTGAATGGACCTCCCCCAACGGTAAAATTGTCCGGGTGGAAAATATCCGCTTTGTCAGCCTTGCACACAAAAACCGCATGGCACAGCGCTACAGCGTTACCCCCGTGAACTTCAGCGGCACGCTGACGCTGCGCAGCGCACTGGACGCCGATGTGGAAAACCACACCCGTACTACAAACCCGCTGGTGGACTACGGCCCGTTTGGGCGTCATCTGCTGCCCGATGCACTGACGGCAGACGACACCACGATGACCTGCCAAAGCACCGCTGTCAACAGCAAGCTGGCGATGGCCTGCGGCTCGGTGCATCTGCTCTCGGAGGCAACAGCTGCGACCCGGCATCAGGCAAACGATGTCGATGCTTGGATCGAATACGATTTTGCCGCCAAGCAGGGTCACACGATCACACTGGAAAAGCTGACCGTCTACACCGACTCCCTCGATATGGACAAGGACGCCATGCTCCCGTTTGTGAATGGGGAACTGACTGCCTTTGCCGCTGACGGATATGATAAGGAGTTTGCCGCCCACGCTGCCCTGATGGAACATTTCTGGGAGACTGCCGATATTCGCGTGGACGGCGATGTGCCTCTGCAGCAGGGACTGCGCTTCAACCTCTATCATATCATGCAGGCATCGGGACGTGATGGCAGAACAGGTATGGGTGCCAAAGGCTTGTCCGGCGAAGGGTATGAGGGGCACTACTTCTGGGACACCGAAATGTATGTCCTGCCGGTCTTTGTCTATACTCAACCGGAGCTTGCACGCAGTCTGCTGGACTACCGCTACAGCACCCTGGATAAAGCGCGTGACCGTGCCCGTGTACTGGGGCATCCCATCGGTGCATTGTATCCTTGGCGCACGATCAATGGTGAGGAAGCATCTACCTACTTCCCGCTGGGTACGGCGCAGTACCACATCAATGCGGATGTGGCCTATGCGTTCCAGCTCTATGTTACTGTCACCAACGACATTGACTACCTTGCCGACAAAGCAGCCGAGGTTCTGTGCGAAACGGCCCGCGTCTGGGCGGATGTAGGCTGCTTTGCCGAGTGCCGCGGCGGCAAATACTGCATCTGCTCCGTGACCGGCCCCGATGAGTATAATGCCATTGTGGACAATAACTTCTATACGAACCTGATGGCGCAGCAGAACCTGTATGCCGCCGTCAAAGCGCTGAAAACGCTGAAAGAACAGCGCCCCAATGCGTACCAAAAGCTGATCGAGAAAATTCAACTCGACCCGGACGAGCCTGCCCTGTGGAAAAAGACAGCCGATGCTATGTATTTTGCTTATGATGAAAAGCGGCAGGTCTATTTGCAGGACGATGGCTTTATGCTTCGCAAACCGTGGGATGATTCCCGTATCCCGCCGGAAAAACGGCACCTTCTGTACGAAAACTACCACCCGCTGTTCATCTACCGCCAGCGAATGAGCAAGCAGGCCGATGCCATCATGGGTATGATGCTGTACAGTGCGCTGTTTACCGATGAGGAGCTGCTGCGCAATTACGACTTCTATCAGACCGTAACGCTGCATCATTCTTCGCTTTCCACCTGCATCTTCGGTATTCTGGCAAGCCGCATCGGACGCCACGAGGACGCCTATACCTATTTTGCCCAGTCTGCCCGGATGGATCTGGATGATTACCATGACAACTTCTACGCCGGTATCCATGCCGCCAATATGGCCGGTACATGGCAGAGCATTGTCTTTGGCTTCGCCGGTCTGCGTCTTGTAAACGGCGTGCCGGAGTTCAAATTCTATATTCCCGAAGCGTGGAATGGCTATCACTTCACTGTGAAAATCAAAGAGTCCGTGCTGGCGGTGGATGTGCTACCGGATGGCTGGACCATCACGCTGCAAAGCGGCGATACTGTCAACTTCCTTGTCGAGGGCAAGCCTTACGAACTGACCGAGAAAGGGGCAACCTGCCATGAAGCACTATAAAGCAATCTTTTTTGATTGGGACGGCACAGCGGTTCTCTCCCGCAAAGCGCCTGTCGAGGATGCCGTCAACGCGATGCGCCCGCTGCTGGATAAAGGGGTAAAGCTCTGCATCGTCAGCGGTACGACCTACGAGAACATTGCAGGCGGAAAGCTGCACAGCTATTTTACGCCGAAGCAGCTGGAAAACCTGTATCTCGGTCTGGGGCGCGGCGCGTTCGACTGTGGGTATGATGCCGCAGGGCAGCCGACCATCCTTGTTGACCGTGTGCCGGATGCCAAGGGCATCCTTGCCGTACACGATGCCTGCTACCGCATCCACCGCGAGCTGTTGGAAAAATACGGCATGAACACCGATATTGTTTTCAGCCGACCGAATTACTGCAAGATCGACCTGATGCCCGCCAATAACCGCGGCGAGAATCTGTTTTTGCAGGAGGGCGAGGCTGCCCGTCTGCAGCACATCTTGCAGCAGCACGGCATTGACAGCATTGAAACGGTCATTGCGATGGCAGAATCCTTCGGTACGCCGGAAATGCCGCTGCGCGCTACAACCGATGCAAAATATCTGGAGGTCGGCCCCACCGGCAAAAGTGATAACGTGGACGCATTGTTTGCCCGTTTTGGCTTTGCTGCCGAGGATTGCTGCTTCTGGGGTGATGAGTTTATCGGCGTTACCGATTCCATCTTCGGCAGTGATGCCGGTATGCTGACCCAAACGACCCAAAACGGCGATTTCTACGATGTCTCCGACCTGAAGGGCGTAAGACCCGAACAGGTAAAGAAACTTGGCGGAGGCACCCAAACCTTCTTGAATTTTCTGCGTGAGCAGTGACCAATAAGGAATAGTGTGCCGGGAGGTGAAATTCAATTACTTTATGGTAACAAAATGAGTCGATTAGGAAAGGGGATACTATTGTGAAGCACAACATCTACAAGTTCTTATCACTTGCATTTATGTTCATGGCTTGTGTCACATTTGTTGGCACAACGGCGTATGCCGAGGACTATCCCGCAAACCCCACGACAAAAGAAGGCTACACATTGGATTTTCAAGAGGAATTCAACGAGCCGACTTTGGATACCACAAAGTGGACGGACTATTATTTGCCTCATTGGTGTGAGAATCCCTCGACGGCAAAAGCAAACTATCGTATTGAGGATGGCTGCTTAGTCGAGTATATCACCGAGGACCAAGAAGCGTGGTGCCCTGCACATGACGGAACCGTGAAATCTTCCGCTATTATGTCCTTTGACAAGAGTTGGATTCATAATTTCAGCGGCACATCTGACAACCATGACCGTGAAACTTGGTATGGCTACAAAACCACCTATGGTTATTTTGAAATGCGTGCAAAACTCGCAAACTGTGGTGGCGGCGGACATCAGGCTTGGTGGCTCGTGGGTATGCAGCAGGATACAGATGACTGGTTTAACTCAAAGCAAACCGGCGAGATTGATATTCTCGAAACGTTCTTCAGCCGTAGCAACAACTGGCGAATTGCAGCCTATGGCTGGAATGACCCCAACTTCCTAAACTACTGGCAGATTACTGATTCTGCACTTCCCTCTGGTGATCCCTCTAACGAGTTTCATATCTATGCGGTAGACTGGACGCCTGACAGCCTGAAATTCTACTATGACAATGAACTCTATTACACGATTGAGGGCGCACCTGACTATGACATGGGAATGATCCTCAACATTTACACGGACGCTGGCTCTGGCGAACACAACGATGTCTGGCCCAAAGAATGGGCAGTAGATTACATCCGTGTGTGGAAATCCAATGAGGGTTACCAGAAGGTGACAAAGGAGTACAACATCCAGAATCGTCAGACTGGTCACTATATGTACATCGACCCGGACAGCACCGCAGTGAAGTATGGTCCGCTCACCGATGAAAATGCAGCCTATGCAAAATGGGAAAAGGTAAAGCGCGGTGACTATGTTTTGCTGAAAAACTGTAAAACCGGCGAATACCTGCATATTGAAAATTTGACCGGCTATGTAGAGCATGGCGAGGTTCCAACAACATGGTGGAGCGCACAGTGGACAGAGTCGGAGGTTGATGGCTATACGCGACTAATCAACCGTTGGCAGCCGGACTACTCTATCCACACCGAGGATTACCAGTGGTTAATCCAGTATGGAAATGTGCCAACAACATATTGGACAAGCCAATGGAGGTTTATTCCAGTTAGTTAAGGACAGATGATTTAACAAGCGACTGTAAGACCTCGATGACAGTGATATACAAAAATAGCAGATATTCCTTGGTTGGATAGAAGAAAAGTAAATTTGCTTTTGGCCCGACAAGTTTTTGGCTTGCCGGGCTTTATCTTTCGGGTAGGCTTATTTATGACTATGGAGTATAAGCGCAAGCGGCTGATACGCGCGGCATTGCAAAAAGCCGAAACCAAAAGAAAGCAGCTGGCGCGGCAGGCGGAATCGACAGCAGCTACCGAACAGCAGACGCCGGAAGAATACGCGCAGACGGTTGTTTCCGAAAAAACCGCACAGGCGGCAGAGAACCTGCAAAGCAAGGCGCTAGACACAGGACGAATCAGCTACCGTCAATTTCGGATTTTACAGGAAAAGCGCCAGCGTATGCCAACCACACACGCCGCCCAGCCCACTGAAACAGAAAATACCCCCTTGGCGCAGAGTGCCGACCGTCGAGAATCATTCAAGCGTCAGCGCTTTCGGCAAAGGGCGCTGGATAAGCGAGAGGTCAAAATTTCCGATTCCTACCGTGACAAAATGCAGGCGCTGAAACGCCAACACCTCACGCGCGAAACGGTGCGCCGCCATCTGCAAAAGCAGGCGGGCGGCACAGTGCTTGGCAACAGCGTCAGACTGCCCGATACTGTCCCTGTCTTTTCCGGTGGTATCAGACAAGCCGCCCTGGGCAGAATCCGCACGGTGCTGCAAGCTGCGTGGCTACGGCTGAAAGTAATACTGACGCGCACGATACGCCGCGCAGCCGGTTCGCTGCTGGCGCTGCTTGGCGCGGGCGGCGTGGTGCTGTTGCTGGCGATGGTCATAGGCGCGGCTGCGGCGGTGATTGGCTCCCCGATGGGCATCTTGTTTGCCGATGAATCTAGCGACCAGAACAGCATCCGCATTGCCGAAATCGTTGCCGAAACCAATGCAGACTTTGGCACAGCGATCAACGACATTGTGTCGGCGCATCCGGAGTGCAGCGAAACCACGATGGAATACGACTACGAGGACGGTCACACTTGGGCGAGCTACTGGCCCGAAGTGCTGGCCGTCTTTGCTGTACAGAACAACCTGAACAACGACGGTGATGTGGTCGTCATAGACGAAGGCAAAAAGCGGTTGATTCAGGACACCTTTTGGGCGATGCACGAAATAAGCGCCGAGGTGGAGGAAGTAACCGTCACACCGGAACCGACCGAGGACGAACCTGACCCGGAACCGGTCACGGAGTACATTCTGCATATCACGGTCAGCAGTAAATCGGTGGACGCGCTGGCGGATTTGTACCGCTTTACGCAGGATCAGCGGGACATTTTGCACCAGCTGCTATCCGAGGAAATGCGCCCCAGCCTGCTTGCCCTGTGCGGCGGGATTGCTGTTGCGGACGGCGAATTGTGCTGGCCGCTACCGGGGCACACCTATATATCCTGCCACTTCGGGGAAGTGGACGCCTTCGGCAATGCCGGGCACCGCGGCACGGATATTCCAGCACCGGAGGGTACACCCATCTTGGCTGCCCACAGCGGCACGGTGCTGGTCAGCGGCTGGAATGACAGCTA
>ENA-OOZY01000791-OOZY01000791.1-human-gut-metagenome-genome-assembly--contig:-NODE-791-length-21412-cov-2.456712_pt1 | contig 21412 bp, 14 predicted proteins | sample MGYA00241047_ERZ501410 | MGnify/ENA primary metagenome ERZ501410 (study PRJEB25962, sample SAMEA2042621) | human gut metagenome | biome: human gut; feature: human-associated habitat; material: faeces... | reverse complement strand
AACTTAAGCAATAAAAATTTATTTTTCAATAACAAAAGTAAAAAGACCGCAAAAAATGCAAAAAAACTTGCAGCAAAGCCCCTTTGCCGCCATTCAGCCCGGTTTTGCCGGTCTCCGGCCGGAGTCAAAACGCGTCCGCCGGAGAAAACATATAACCTTTTATCGGTTTGCGACGCTTTAAAATCAGCGATTCCGTAAAACTTCCGTATATACAAAAAGAGCGGCGTTTCCTTTCGGGAAACCCGCTCTTTAACGTCATGGCGTCAAATCATCGTTCAGTTCTTTCTGCGAAAGCGTCTGGTTGCTCTGCAGGTTATCCAGCCCGTTCAGCATAAAGTTCAGAAAACGGGTCGAATAATAATGCCCCGGCTGCAAAACTTCGCCGATTTCCACGTCAAAAGACGCATAATCAAGAATTGCACCCGAATTGGGCATGCAAATCAGCACCCTCAGCTCTTCGTCCTTATCCCAGTAACACCTGATTCTGCCCAGCGAATTCAGACCGTCTTCCAGCCGGAAACGAAACCAGCCGGAACCGTCTTGCAGCGCCGTGCCTCCGACCCGGGCGATTATCCAGTCCAGAGCCGCGTCCGCCTTTTTGGCAACAAGCTGTTCGCCGTTGTTGAGCAAGAGCCTGCAACAATAGTCTTCGCCATTTTTCCAGACATAATAGGTTCGGGAATAATGGCAGCGTTTGCCGACGTTTCTGCCGCCGGGAAGACGGGATGCGCCAAGGCCTGCGACAAAAAAATCGGCACCTTTGCGCGGCGTTTTGGAAACCAGAATGTTTTCGGCATATTTGTCCGGCGCATACTGGTAGGTTCCTTCGTCTACCCTTGCCGACACGGCAATTTGCATCGGACCTTCCTGCTCATAACCGGGATTATAGGCAAAAAAGCCCTTCAAATTGTCCGCAAGTTCGTCAACTCTCTGCGAAAACGGAGTCCGCCGTTCTCTCTTCCCGCCGCCGACAACCGGCACTCGGGAAATCTTATAGCTGTTCATCGCATAAACGCATTTACATTGTCCGCACTGACACGGGAAACAATGTTATTGGACAGCATTCTGAAACGCAGCAGCGGATTTACCATATCGGAATATTCGCCTTTTCTAGACAAAACGGAAAGCTTGACATCATTGGCATCAAGTTCCGGCAAAATTGTTCCGGAATTGAGCATGCAGATAATCAGACGTTTCCGGCCGTCTTTGGCAACATAATATCCGACCCGGCCGAAATCTTTGATTTCACCGTAGGAAAAATCGCACCACTGCGGCTTTTCCTCTTCAGACATTTTTCCGCCCAGACGCTTAACCGCAATCTCCAGAGCGCGGTCAACGCGGTCGGCAAAAAGCCAGTCATTGTTGTCCAACAGCCTGTCAAGATGAATAATCCCTTTGCCGTCAATATGCAGATAAAATGTATTTGCATACAGACAACGCTGGAAACGTCGGTGAGAACTTGCACAGTTTCTGGCTTCGCCGAGCAGGGCCACAAAATATTTTGCCCCGCGCAGAGGCGTTCTGGAAACCAGCACGTCTTCCATATATTCGTCCGGCCCGATCTGATAAGCGCCGACGTCTTTGGTCGCCGAAACGACAATCTGAATCGGACCTTCCTGAACATATTCGGGATTATACTCGATAAAACGGTCAAAATGCCCGGCCAGAAACCTGACTTTTTCATAAGGTTTCATGCGGTTTTCCCAAAAACGTTTGGCCTTTGTTTCTGCAACACCTTCAGCGGCTGACAATGTCAGGTCTGAAATGATAACTTTCTTTTCCATGATTTTTCAATTTAAATTAAACTATAGTAATACTCTCGCATATTCTTAATATAAATCGACCCGCAAAATACCACTCTGGACAAATTTTGTCAATATTCATAAGCCGTCAAATTTATTTAAAACAAACGACAGGTCTGCCCCTTAGGACAAACCTGTCGTAACAAATTATCCGCGCATAGCAACCGGGGTTTTGAAAACCGCCTTTGCCGCAACGATTCTGCCGTCAACAACTACCCATTCGCCGGCATCGGCCATAAACGAATGTCCGGGCAGATCATAACGGATCATTTCAGAATTTTCTTTCAGCACAAATTCCGGAAAACGGCTGTGTTTGCCGCTGAAAGCCCGGACATAAACGGCATAAGTTTTCTTCCTGTTGTCGGGAATCAGAAAATTCATGCAGCTGTAAACAAAATTCCGATACCGGTTTTCAGTCAGAATTCCGTGATAGTAATACACGAAACAAACGCCCAATCCGGTTACGCCTTCCCCACAGACGCAAAAAGGCGAAACCGTCACTTTGCCGCTGCCGGGATTTTCAATCAGGAAAAAACGGCCTATTTGCACGTCGTCTTCCTTTACAATTATGCCAAGCCGTTCAAGCTGAACTTTGGCATCTTTTTTGGAGAGAAGATTTTCCTTCATACTATAAAAATTAAAACGTTATAAAAATATGGTAAAGCCTGAGGCTTAAAATGTTTTCAAAAAACAAAATACTCCTAAAAAATATATTAACTATGGCTGTAAATGTAATCAAAGATCAGTTTTTGTCAATATCATCTGACAACTTATCCGGCTTTTCGGGTGCGATTTTAACAAAAATAATCCCCTCACGCGGTACATAACTGCATTTTTTGCCTTTTTCCCAACGACAGCTGCCTGTATCCAAATGCGGATACAGATAACTGTCAAACAGTTTAAACCTGCTCAGCGGAAACGGCACCGCCCGGATTATTGACCAGTGGTCGCCGCAGTCTTTGTTTTCAAAACGAATTATTGAGGCCGTGTTCGGCGCCGTCAGATATTTGGCGATGACTCTGGTCGCCCGTTCAAGCGGCATGTCCATCCATGTAAACAGCCGATAATGCTCATACATGTACTTACAGGCCTGTTCCAAATACATCTGCATAATTTCAAAAGAAGAGCCATGATAGAGAACCTCTTCAAACAGCCCTTTGTCCAGCAGAAACTGCATCATATGCTGATAAAACGCGCAGCCCTCCTTAAAGCTGAAAATATGATATTTGCGCCCGGCATAACGACATGCGTTGATAACGGCATAAATGCCGCAGAAAAAATCGACATTTCCCTGGTTATACGGTTTCATTTCACACCTCACCTGTATTTGAACAAATACATATACCACGAACCTTAAAAAACAATAAAAAAGGCGCCCCGAAACCTCTTTTCGCCCTCATACAATAATCGTTTCACGCGGCAAAGCTAAAGCCATATCGGAAAAGCCTGAACCTGGCTTTTTCCAAACTCAGGAAAATACGCAAAACAATAAAAAGAGAAGAGAAAAAACAAAAGCCGATATACGAGGATTATAATAAGAAAAAGCCTTTTAGGCGACAGGCGCGTACATCAACGTACGTAACTTAGCCTAAAAGGACTTATTTTTTTACACAAAAAAACTCTGGAGAATGAGCGGAATAATAAGAAAAAAGAGGGCGGAAAATTTTAGTGTAGACAAACCTACATGAATTTTCCGCCTCTCGTACTTTCTGTATTAGTCAGCCATTATACAGAGTTTTTTAAGCTGACTTTTTGCAACAGCAGGAACTATTGCACTCTTCCTTTTTGTCGTTCTTGTGGCGAACGGCAGCCTGGGCAGCAGCCAGACGGGCAACCGGTACGCGGAACGGCGAGCAGGAAACATAGTTCATGCCGCAGGTCTGGAAGAAGTCGATGGACGCCGGATCACCGCCGTGCTCACCACAAACGCCAAGCCAGATTTTCGGATTGGAGCTGCGGGCTTTTTCGCAGGCCAGTTTAACCAGACAGCCGACACCTTCAACATCAATTGAAGCGAACGGATCGGCAACATAAACGCCGCGGGCGCGATATTCGTCCAGAATGGCGCCGGTATCGTCACGGCTCATACCCAGAGTGGTCTGGGTCAGGTCGTTGGTACCGAAACCGAAGAACTCGGCGGACTGAGCCAGTTCGTCAGCTTTCAGGGCTGCGCGCGGCAATTCAATCATTGAACCGACTTCATACTTAATCTTCTTGCCTTTCTCGGCGAAGACCTTCTCAGCCGTCGTATCGATAATATCCTTAACGATATCCAGCTCTTTCTTGGAACCGGTCAGCGGAACTTCGATTTCCGGCAGAACCTTGACGCCGTCGTCGGCGCATTCGATAGCGGCTTCCAGAATAGCGCGGGTCTGCATTTCGCAGATTTCCGGATAGGTAATCGGCAGACGGCAGCCACGATGGCCAAGCATCGGGTTGGCTTCATGCAGAGCATTGGCGCGATTCTTTACCTGCTGCAGGGTCATGCCCATCTTGTCGGCCAGTTCCTGCATTTCGGCATCGGTATGCGGCAGGAATTCGTGAAGCGGCGGATCCAGCAGACGAATAACGACCGGCATGCCTTCCATAATCTTGAACAGGTCTTTGAAGTCCTGTTTCTGATAAGGCAGCAGACGAGCCAGAGCGGCGCGGCGGCCTTCTTCGTTCTCGGACAGAATCATGGCGCGCATGTCCGGAATACGCTCAGCATCAAAGAACATATGCTCCGTACGGCAAAGTCCGATTCCCTCTGCACCAAGCTCACGAGCCTTCTTAGCATCTGCAGGAGTATCTGCATTTGTACGAACCTTAAGTCTTCTGAACTCATCAGCCCATGCCATAACACGTCCGAACTCACCAGCGATTGAAGCATCAACTGTTGGGATGATTCCAGCGTAGATGTTACCTGTTGTACCATCGATAGAAATCTCAGATCCCTCTGTGAATGTCTGTCCTGCAAGTGTGAACTTCTTGTTCTCCTCGTCCATATTGATATCACCACAACCAGATACACAGCATGTTCCCATACCACGTGCAACTACGGCTGCGTGAGATGTCATACCACCACGAACTGTAAGGATACCCTGAGCAGCCTTCATTCCTGTGATGTCCTCTGGAGATGTCTCAAGACGTACAAGTACGACTTTCTCTCCTCTTTCAGCCCATGCCTCAGCATCATCAGCTGTGAATACAACCTTACCACAAGCAGCTCCCGGAGATGCTCCAAGACCCTTTCCAAGTGGAGTTGCAGCCTTAAGTGCAGCAGCATCGAACTGTGGATGTAATAATGTATCAAGGTTACGAGGGTCGATCATTGCAACAGCCTCAGCTGGTGTCTTATGTCCCTCATCTACTAAATCGCAAGCGATCTTAAGAGCAGCTGGAGCTGTTCTCTTACCATTACGGCACTGAAGCATATAGAGCTTCTTGTTCTCAACTGTGAACTCCATATCCTGCATATCATGGTAGTGATTCTCAAGAGTCTCACAAACCTTAAGGAACTCAGCGTATGCCTCTGGGAACTCCTGCTCCATCTGAGCGATTGGCATTGGAGTACGAACACCGGCAACAACGTCCTCACCCTGTGCATTGATAAGGAACTCACCCATAAGCTTGTTCTCACCAGTTGCAGGATCACGTGTGAATGCAACACCTGTACCTGACTCGTTATTTAAGTTACCGAATACCATAGGCATTACGTTAACAGCTGTTCCCCATGAATAAGGGATATCGTTATCTCTTCTATAAACATTTGCACGTGGGTTGTCCCATGAACGGAATACAGCCTCGATAGCAAGCTTTAACTGCTCTACAGGATCTGAAGGGAAATCTGATCCTAACTGATTCTTGTACTCAGCCTTGAACTGCTCTGCTAACTCTTTGAGGTCAGCTGCTGTAAGGTCTACGTCAAATTTAACACCTCTGTCCTCTTTCATCTTGTCGATGAGCTGCTCGAAGTATTTCTTTCCTACTTCCATAACAACGTCTGAGAACATCTGGATGAAACGTCTGTATGAATCATATACGAAACGCTCGAATGCTGGATCTGGGTTACCAGCGATCATAGCTGCAACAACATCATCATTAAGACCAAGGTTAAGGATTGTATCCATCATACCTGGCATTGAAGCTCTGGCACCTGAACGAACAGATACGAGAAGAGGATTCTTAAGGTCACCGAATTTCTTTCCGTTAACCTCTTCCATCCATTTTACACCTTCCATAGTCTGAGCCATAATCTCATCATTGATCTTACGTCCATCCTCGTAGTACTGTGTACAAGCCTCTGTAGTGATTGTGAAACCCTGTGGTACAGGAAGTCCAATCTCTGTCATCTCAGCGAGGTTAGCACCCTTACCACCGAGAAGATTACGCATGGTCATGTTACCCTCTTTGAAGGTATATACCCACTTGTTTGCCATTTTGCAATTCCTCCTAAATTTTATTTCTGGTATGGTAAAAAAAAACCATCCATATACTTGATTAATGTGTGCACTCATACAAGCGCACACATTAATAATACCATAATTTCAGCAAATATCAACTAATTTTTATTATCTTTTCCCTTATGTTTCATACTATTTTTTTGAACACGGACAGACTTAACATTCTTTACTATGACAAATATCATAATTGCAAGAATTGCAACTATCCCAAGCGCACCAATAGCCAGCGGAACGACCATTCCACTCTCACTAATCATGGTGGCAAGCGGTACCTGCTCATCTGCTATATCATGCTTATTGTCGTTTGCCGCCTGCGGTACCTGCTCGTCTGCTATATCAGTATTTGGCTGTGCCTGCGGTGCCTGGATCCCATCCTGCGGATCATTTTGTCCGTCAGGCACTATTGTGTTTGCGGCATTTGCTCCATCTGCAGCTCCGTTATTTGCCGCTCCTGCTGCATTGCCCGCTGCATTGGCTGCCCCGGCTGCATTTGCAGCTCCTGCGGCTGCCTGATTGCCGCCTGCTGCAGTATTGTCATTTGCTCCATTTCCGGCAGCAGCCATGCTTGATGCAGCCCTTGAATATACAAAGTTGAACACGTTTTCTGACGCATTCGACGACAGCTTGCCTGTCTGATTATAGCTGTCCGGAATATATCCATCTATATACAGATATGCTATAACCGGCTCATCGCCCACATTACCATAATAGGTACGGCTTTCAGCAAGCTTATTGCCATCTGTATCCACATAGTTGACTGTATACTCAGCAAGCTCGCCCGGTATGCCGTATGCTACAACATAGTCCTGATCTCCCGATACGAGAAAAGCCGACTGTGCAACCGTATTATTGTCACGGCCGCTTAATCTGATTCCCTTTACGTAGTACTTGCTGTTTTCATTAAGTGCCACACTGCCCTGTGCATCACAGCTGATGACATCTCCATATTCAAGACCTGTTACAATTATTTTGTCTCCTTTAGCAGAAACAGAAACCGAAGCCCCATTGCCTGATGCCTTTCGTACCTGCACACCACCGTTTATGCTTCCCTGACCTCCGGCTGAAAAGGAAACAGTGTATGTATATGAAAATGCCTTTGCATCTGCTGTCTGTGAGAAAACACCGGTTATGACAACAAGAGCTGCAAGAAAATATTTAAGCAATCTTTTCATTTTGCTTAGCCCCCTTTCTGTCACTTACGAAAGCCAGTATCATCAAAATAATACCAATCACAAACACTACAGCTGACGCTATTGACCAGATATCTCCGGTCTTTACTTTGCTTGTTGTAGTTGTAAATGTAGGTGGATTTGATAAAGTTGGATCTGAGTTATCCTCTACCGCAAAGTTCATCATAAGCTTTGCAAGTGTATCCTGATATATATTACCCTGACTCTCTCCGTCAAGCCCTACTAAAAGCTTTACGCTGCCTCCCTCTCCAGGCTCTAATGTCTTTAAATAAAAGAACTTATCCAGAGAGTTTGTAGCCTCATTGAGTCCTTTTCCGGCTGTTGTCTCCTTCTCACCACCTACGCTGGTGCTGCTGTATATAGTGTCCTCTTTTCCATCCGGTCCTACGAATGTAAGAATATATGAGTATCCACCATTTTCAGCAACAGCCTGTGTATCCTCAAGACTCTTTAATACATCATTGGACATATACCATTTCGTCGAAATACTGCTGTTATTCTTTATATCAACGGAAAATGCGACAGAATCTCCGGGCTCCATCTGTGAGACAGAGGCTGCTATTTTATTTGAATCGAACGAACTGACCATTTCCTTGCCGGTAAACTCACATGAGCCGGCTGTAGTAGTATTCTCATCTGCAAATACAGTGCCTATCGAACCAAGGATAAACAACATGCATGATAATAATGCGATAAATTTTTTCATATTGTCCTCCTTTACTCTAAGCTAAGTGCCCCGTCATCTGATATATTTACATCAACACCCCACGCACTCTTAATTGCGTCCTTTGCATTGTGTGTCTGTACTGCATCAACAGTTGCCTCCAGCACAAATAGCGCACCATCATATTCATAGGTAGTAGTGATGGTTGTAAGTCCGTTATCATCAGTCTGTGATGTCTGACCCACAATGGCTGCAATATCGCCGGATATACTGATTTTGTCTGTAAAATCAGTGGATGTCTGACCTTTTTTTAAAATAGAATTGTAGTAAAATACATTTCGCTCTGTAGTCTCAGCACTCTTATCCTCTGTCCAGCCATCGTTTGTAAAGTCAATCTGTATATTTGATGGATCAAGTTTTGAAAGCTTATCACCTGTCTCCTTGTCTACCCAGTAATGCTGCACAGTCACTCTCACATACTCATCTATCGAGCCGCTGTTTTTGACAGCAAGCTTCTCATCGTACTTTTTGTCGAGAATCAGTTTTTCATCTCCGGCATTCTTTAGCATATCTCCAAGCAGCACTCCTGTTGCCTCGCTCCAGTCATCATCCTTATGCTTATAATCACGCCAGCTCACATCATTGCCATTCTCAGTCAAAGTAACACCGATGGATTTGATGTCAATCTGAGCCAGATAATTATCACTCATATATGTAAGAGTCGCTTTTGTAGATCCAATCGTCGATGCTGCAAGCATTATCGCAGAGGATGCTACAAGTATAATTGGAAGTTTTCTCTTCATTACTCTTCGCCCTCCTCTTTATCATATTGTGCTGTCGCATCCCATTTTGCATCAGGTGCGACACACGGATTGCCATTCTCATCATATGTGACAGGAGCACACTCCTGAACCACAACTACATTGAAGCTGGTCTTTACCTTTTCACTAACTGTGATAGCTGCAACAATCGGCTCGGTTTTACCACCAACCGGCACTACCTGACTGTAATACCAGTAGCCATCATCTGAAAGACTCCAGTTTGAGCCTGATGCCTGTATATCAAACTGGCTTGCTGCAATTACCTTTACCCTGACAAAACAGTCTGCTTTTCCTGTATTCTCAATCTCAATAGTTTTCTTCCAGTCCTTAAACTTCTCCTTGACATCAGTTGTAGGACCGATATCTACTGAGATACCGCCCTTTGCCGTAGCATAGGTTGTAAAATATGCCAGTGTCGGTTTAACTGAAACACCACAGACAATGAGTGTTGCAGCAAAGGCTGCACATACAAGAATACGGTGATTTCTATTAAGTTTTTTACAAGACTCTGATAATTTTTTCATTAATTCTGCACCCATTCCCATCCGGTTCCGTCATACTCAAAATGGTTTACGACACCGGTACTATAAATCAATTTGTCGTTGTAATCGTTTGTGAAATCAACATCTGCGGTCTCACCGGCTACTATCTGTGTCTCTATGCTGTCTGAGGAGGTCACCTGATAACTGCCAGCGGCATATACCTCCTTTACTATCACCCTTGACCCTGCCGGAATATTGTCAATAACTACGCTCTTAGCCCCTGTACTGTCAAATCTGATTGATGCAATATCTGAAAACACCACATTACCATCCCTGTCGTAGGCCTCAACATCAAATGCAAACACCGGCTCACCGAGTGCTGTATTGTATGTCTTTAATGTCTTGTTAATCTGTAAGCTTCCCATAAGCCCGGTCTGTTCAGGCTTCAGCTCGATATCGATATCATCATATATCCATGAATCTGAGCCGCTTCCTGTCATAGCAAACTCATTATTAGGAGCCGAAATCAGATACGGCACAAATGTGTATCCAAATCTTGCCGAATTAGCCGGCTTTGCATACACCAGATACAGTCCCGTCTTAACGCCTGTGACGTTTCCCCTTCCGTTTGAAACATCTATTACCTCATCTGCTGTCAAAGAACCTTTGTCTGCAATGTCCGCAGCTGTCTTCGCCATCTTTTCCCAGTCATCTGCGGTAGTTTTACTGCTGATATCTGATATAGATTTAGCCAGCTCATCAAACTGCTTCGTTGCAGTGTATACATCGTTCTCATCTACATCTGCCACTCTGTAAAGCTCTACGGGAAAATCCACAGTATACAAATCCTCCCATGTATCAGGGATATCAACTGTTATAGAGCATTTCTTATCAATATCAATATGCGTCCTTGCAAAAATGCTTCCACATGGCAGAGAAAACAAGGCTATCGCTGCTATAGCTATACTGACAGCTCTTTTTAAACTATTGTGCATTTTTCCTCCTTCCTGATTCTATCTGAATCTATACAATATCGTTTTACTAAGTATCTTACAAATTATAATATACAAAACCAGAAACAGAATGCCAAGCACTATGGCTTCATGTAACGGCTGTACCTGCTTTACATCCTCGACAATAAGTCCCTGTGCATCATTTGCAATCCTGTGCCCCCTGATAAGAAGCCTGTGTGAATTCACACCATACGGTGTACATGTGATAAGTGTACAGTAATCCTGACCTTCCTCAATCTTTAAGTCATTAAGCTCATCAGGCAAAACAATCCTTATCTGATCAACCTCGTAGGTCAGTGTCTCGCCAAGCACATACAGCTTAAATGTGTCCCCCTCCGCCATCTGGTCAATATCCGTAAATAGCTTAGACGACGTAAGTCCCCTGTGTCCTGAAACAGCACAATGTGTGCTTGCTCCGCCAACCGGAAGCGATGTGCCCTCAATATGGCCAACACCTATCTGAAGTATTGTATTGTCTGTGCCGTGGTAAATCGGCAATGAGACATTGATGGACGGAATCTCAACATAGCCCATGACTCCTGTGCCAGATACATCAAGAAGACTTTCATACTCTGCTTTATCCTGATCTGACATTTCATAACGATCCTGCTTACTTAAAAGCTTCTCATTATATGCCTGTGCAGCTTTTCGCATCTCATCAAGCTTTTGCTCATCCGTGTTGTCTACCGCATCAACGTAGCTTGCAATGGCTCTGGACTGATGAAATGAATTCCAATAATCACTTACTGTCGGATATAGCAGTAAGGACAACCCTGCGATAAACACTACGCCAAAAAGAATAGTAGATAAACGTCTTTTCATAGTGCTCTCCTTACTGTTACATAAACTCTAAATAAAATCTATTATAGCTGCCACAGATTTATAACCTGTGGCAGCATAATATTTAAAACTAAATAGTGCCAGTCAGATATTAATTATCTAACACGCTTCTTTGTTACAAGAACAATTCCACCACCGATAACTAAGATAGCACCAATTACGTAGATTGCTACACGTCCGGCACCACCAGTTGAAGGAAGAACTGAACCCTTGTTGTTTACTACATTTGTAGATAACTCACCCTTATCAAGCTTAACACCTAAATCAATAATTGAACCAGATGCTACATCTCCTGTAAGATCTGTAAGCGTTGGATTATCACTAGACTCGTCATGCTTTGCAGAAATTGTAAATGTCTGATCCTCGATTGAGTTGTATCCGTCAGGTGTCTTTGTCTCGCGTAATACGTATGTACCATCATCTAAGCCTGTGAATCCGAATACTGTTCCCTCTGTATTAGTAGAAAGAATCTTCTTAACCTCTACAAGCTTAAGCTCCTCTTGTCCGTCAACCTTTACTTTCTTGAAAAGTGAGAACTCTGCACCTGTAAGTGGCTTATTATCTTTGTCAACCTTGTTTACAGTTAACTTGTAAGTAAATACGATAACCTTGTCTTCAGGAGTCGTACCTCTGTCTCCCTCACCACCATTGTTAGGGTTGTTAGAGAACTTAAGACTAACTTTATTTGGGTTTCCGGCTGCGCCGATTACCGCATTCTCGTTAAGCTTTGCTGTATACTCAACAACAATCTGATCTGAGTTTTTAGCGCCAAATGCTAAGATATTGTCACATGTAAATGTAAGTGTCTTAGCTGTTGCATCATAGCTAGGTGTGAAATAATCTGTAACATCCTTCTCACCTAATTTAATTACTGCATCATTGTTGTAGTCAAGTCCTTTTGAAAGAGTATCATCAAACTCGAGAGAGTATGCCTTGTAGCTTTCAATGTTGTTTGCTAATGTAGCTGTGAGCTGGAATGGAACATCATCTCCGATATCGTAATCGGCTGAATCCTGCCAATCTGTTGTCACGCCTGTTGTGTCGTTTGTATCCTTAACCTTCTTCTCTACAGAAGGAACATCTGCCTTTACATTTGCAACTACATCATCTGTAATATGAAGAATGAACTCTGTGTAAGATTCCTGACCCTGTAAAGAATTATCCTGATCTTTGATAAGGTAGTAACCTGGCTTAAGGTTGCTGATTACATTCTTTGCATCCGGATCTGTTACTGTAACTGAGCCTGATGCTGATGCTAAGTTTGCACCAATAATCTGCGCCTGCTCTTTAAGCTCTGAAGAGTTGTTACCAAAACCACCGAGTTTTTCAGCATAACTAGCAGCATCACCGCCGAGAGCAGTCTGTCCTGCTTCTGTAATGCCCTCTCCCCACTTTATGTTAGAAAGAGTTGCTTTATCTGCTGATAAATCACCAGATAAAATCTGATAAGCCTCATAAGTGTGTCCTTTGACAGCCTTGTTAAGTGTAAGACTGAATGTGTTTTGATCTGCGTTTGGTGCTGCAAATACAGTTACACTCATTGCAAGTGTAAGAATCATAGCAAGCACTAATGCAATGCTTCGTTTGATTGTTTTCATTTCGCATTCTCCTTTTTTTATAATACTTTTTGTTTTTTATAGAAAAGTGTTATTGTAGCTATCGCAATAAGCACAACTCCACTTAACATATACAACCATCTGTTACCGCTTCCACCTGTTTCAGGAAGCTTATACTCATTGAGCTTATTTGTAATCTCAATAGTACCTGAGTCAACAGCCATATTCTTTCCCGGTGCCACATTGGCATCAGTTCTGTTAATCACTGTTCCATCTGTATTCTTAAATACATAAGAAACATCATAGCCTGACATACTGTTGTTCTGATTTATTCCAACCTCTGTAACATAATACTTATAGGTTTCGCCTGTTATATGACCTATATTATCTGTCTTTTTCGTAGGAAGGTCTTTGAATTTATAAGACCAGTTTCCATCTTTATCCGGTGTCACTTCTACGGTATCACCGTATTTATCATCATTTCCTGATGAATCCACCCGATGTAACTGTAAATAAATACTTCCATCTGTCTTATTTATAGGTTTGTTATTGGAATCAACCCAATTTTTTTCAACAGAAATTTCTGTTGTTGGAATAGTCTCATCACCGATATATACTATATCATAATTGTTTGCCAGACATTTTCCTGTTAAGCTGTTATTTGGAGCTGCCACAGGATATTTATCTTTATCCAGCGAACTAAAGTAGAAATATGTTTTTTCCGGTTCTTCTGGAAGAACATAGCCACTAGGAGCCTTTGTCTCAACAACATAATACTGTGTGTTATATGTCATTGAATTTTTATTAAAGACAATCTCTATCTTACCTTTATCATCGGTAACATATTTATTAACATAGACATATCCTTCTGGTGTTTTCGTAGTATCTGTACTGTTTGGATCATATTTGTAAACATCAAACTCTGCATTCGGCAATAACTTTCCGTTATTTCCCTCTTCTGTCTTATAAAGAATAAACGAATTATTCTTATATACATAAAACGAAGAATAAGATTTAGTGTACTCTAATTGAGTGTTAATATCTGTTTTACTATTATCAACACCTTCCAGTGAAACGGCATTAGATACATTAAATTTAGGTTTTGAATCATTATACTCCTGTAGCAAATCACCCTTTACACTATAAGTGTATGTCAACATTATAGCTTTTCCATCAGGGACAATAGCATTTATTGTTTTGCTTGAATACTCCCATTCATTTGATGCTTCCTGTGAATCATATGTCCATTTACAGTCAGATATCACCTCACCAGGTTTGTATGTTCCATCGTCCTGCTTGATAGCCTCTCTGAACTTAACTGTACCAGGCATCAAATCCACCTGCCAGCTTACCCTAGCATTTTCATAAGTTATTTTTTTGTACGACAAAACATCTTTTAAATTTAATGGCCTACCACCATCCAGATATGTCTTGCCCTCCGGATTTATAAGAACAGTATAATTCAACTTATGTTCATCATCATTCCAGCTTCCGTTTTTGCTTATAACTTTATCTCCTGAATCCGGAATATTTTCATTATCCTGCTTTGGTTTTGATATTATCTGTGTCTGGCTAGATTCACCAATCTTATCATTATTGTCCGATTTAGCAGAAGCTGTATTCTTGTACACAAGCTCCTTTCCTGCCTCCAGGGTTTCAGCACTATCAGCCTTACATTTGTAAACAAGGAAAATTTTAGAACCTTCTCCCCAGCCACGAACCTCTGCATCTTTTGGCTTTTCTACAGTTGTAGTTATTACCTCACGACCATTGCTTGTATCTTTTTTACATGAAGTATTAATTCCCTCAGAATAGTAATTTTTGCCATTTAAATTTTCTACTTTATAGCTCTTGCCATCCAATGTAGGGTATGTAAAACCTTGGTCTGAATTATTGTATTTTAACTTTACAGTAACATTTTGTACGCTGATGCCCTCCGGCATATTATCAGTGATTGTATATTTGGTTGCATTTTTATCCATTGTAACCATTACAATCCATGTGAGCGTTCCGTCATATCCTGAATCAGTGGTCTTTACATATGTATCTGCTGTATTGTTATTTCCATCACTCTTAACAATTGATGATTTAATATCTTTTGTCGTTTTAAAAGAGTCATTTGCATTAACATTCCAGAAATTTACGTTGTTCTTAAACTCGAGTTCGCCACCTGCTGAATAGTCTGCATATGATTTATATTTTAAAGTTACTTTATAACCATCTTTATTGCTATTAGAAGGTACAAACTTATCTTTAAACTCAAACGAAAATCTGGTAAACTTAGCATCCGTTTCGCTATTAAGAGAATAAAAATCATACTCATGATCGCCGGATTTTACTTTAAAATTATATATCGTATCGCCAAAAATGTTTTTTGCCTTATCAAATACATCTTTAACCTGCTGATAAGTCATATAATGAGCCGTATTGTCTGAAGTATTATTTGTCAGTTCATCAACAAACCAAGCCCCTGCATCCGCTCCGGTTGAAGGAATGGTAAATGTCGATTCCCAACTGAGCTCATACCTGTTATTCTCAGTCTCTTCATTATGGGCAGTCAAGTTCTTTGTAACTTTTACATCTCTATGAGTTCCCGGAACATTTACTCCGGCCCATTTGCTAAACGATATCTCTTTGTTATTGAAATTAACCTGATTATTAACAGGCTGGTCATAGCTTTGTGGTGTGACAGATGTTTCATATGTAATAACATATGTACTGTCATTTTTATTATCTATAGCCACAAAGTTAATACCGCTAATCTTGCCTTCTTTGTCCTTTTGGATTTCAGCACCTTTACAGTCGGTATCCTGTTCAGAGCTTATTTTAAAATTCTTTGCATCCTTAAGGCAGTTATCTGTCAGTACAGCCCCAACAATATCATTTCTTTCTTTATTAACAGTGATTGTCCACTTGACAGTCTGACTGTCTGAGTCGTATGCACCTGTTTTATCAAGATCATCTCTCGTGTATTTAATAACACTGCTTGATGTATCAATAACCTTTTCATTAGACTTTTTATTTATTGATTCACCGGTAACCTTGTTAGACGCCTGTGACTCATTTCCACTATCGCAAAGAGATGTGTCATAATAATACTTGTATTTTATCTGGCAGCTTTCACCGGCATTAAGCTTAGGCAGCGTTGCTGTAAGATTATATTTATGATTATTATTGTCATTATTCGAAGAAGCCGTAACATTAGCAGTATATTCACCACCAACCTGCTGTCCGTTTTTAGTTATTGTGTAAGTAAACTTTGATGTATCAACAGACATTTTGCCGGCCTCCAACACATCATTTAAAGTAATAACATCCGGTGTACCTTTTTCAGATGAAACATCAACAACATACTCAGCATATTTGCCATTGTCATCTTTCTTAAGCGTATTATCTGTTGTATTTGACTTTTTAACGGTAATATCATAATTAGCGCTGTGGTTCTTATCCCAATGGATATATTCCTTGCTTATATCTAATGTAGCATCTCCGCCTATCTTAACAACAACATCACCATTGTCCTTAACTTCACTATAGCCACTTGCGCCAAATGTCGCACCACCTTTAATTTCAGTAGTGTTGCTTTGTATGTAATCATCAGCAAATTTAATCAATACAGAAAATGTACCATCATTGTTTTTTATAAAGCGATAATTACAAAACTTATTGCCGCTTTCGTCTGTATATGAATGCCAGCCATCACAAACCGCATCAGGAATAGATATATCCTGTCCATAAGTCATATAATAATTCTTAATTATATTTCCGCTTTCATCCTTGAACTCACCCTCGCCTATGGCGAAAGACATATCAACCTTATAATTAAATGTCTTTCCATCCCATTCTACTTCAGGCTGATCACCTTCAAGCTTCACCACCGGAGGATTTTTAAGCTTCCCCAGATTGGTATATGTTTCCTTCTGTCCATCCACCTCGAACTCGTACTTGTTCTGATCTTCTGCAGATGCAGGTTGTATAAGTCTGTACGCAGTAATGCCCAGCACAATAACAGCCATTGAAATAATAAACGTAGCAAGCTGTCTACGTCTTCTCACTCTTTTAAGCCGTTCTTTGCCGAGACGTTCCATATCCTTATCCATTCTGCATCCTCCTTTCATAGAGTTATATAATTCCATTTGCTTAATATCTTAATCGTTCAGCTAACATATTACACCTTTTTGGTCACACAGCGGTCACACGGGACCATAAATCTGATTTTTCTACTTTTTTACTAAAAAAAGCTAAATATTTTTAGTCAACTTTGCCAATTTTAGACAATGGCCATATGGCAAATGTGACTCTTCCGACTACCTGTTCCTCTGAGATACAGCCTATAGCTGTATTTCTTGAGTCAAGCGATACGCTTCTGTTATCGCCCATCACGAAAATCTTGGATTCAGGAACCTGATAAGGCAGCTCTATATTACAGTCTCCTAAAGCTTTTTCATTGAGATACGGTTCATCAATTGCGATATCGTTTACATAAACCGTGCCATCCTCTGATATATTGACCCAGTCACCCGGCATCGCAATAACTCTTTTTACAAGTATCTTGTTATTGTAATAAAAAGCTATGACATCTCCTGTTTTAAAGTCATGCCCCTTTGATGCCATAAGCACCTGTCCCTCCTGTAACGTCGGTGACATAGATGTTCCGGTCACCTTCAAAATAGGAAGCCACAGGTTTGCGACCAATATTGCTGCCGCTGCCACTACCACAAGTGTTCCTACGGTATTGAAGAGTGTTGATGCAAATTTGTTGTTATACTTCACTCTTCTCAGTTCCTGACGCAGCTCCTTTATGCCAAGATCATCGCTATAACGGTCATAGTCGTCTGTCATGATACTGCGATAGCCCGATGTATCTTCAGTCTTCTCAGCACCTTTATTCTCAACTTCTTTACTCTCAACTCTGTTTTCTTCTGAAGCCTTCCTTGATATTTCCTTTTCTATATGTACAGATATATCCTCCGGCCGGTTTTCTTTTTTAGTCTGCTGATATTCCTTCTCTATTTCAATATTTTTTTCTATATCAGGAGTTATGTCTGGCACCGGTGTTACATATTTGACCGGAATTATTTCCGCTATTTCCTGTGATATATTTTCATCAACATTTTTGGTCTGCTTATGTACCTGCGTTACTTGTTCAGATGACTTAACAGATGTTTCCATCATCTGTGCCAAAAGTAAATCAAGCTTATCCTCATTGGTAAGTGGTTTCTGTTCGACATCCTTCAGCTCCTCGTCTTTGCTTAAATCCACTACATCAATATTATTTTTGCTTTCTGCAACAGCTGCAATATTGTTATGATTAATCTCTGCAACTACCTTTTTATTGTATTCAGCATCTGTGCAGCTTTTTGTCGAATTTGTGAGGTTAGCTGATTTATTCTGCTTAATTTTCTTCTGTTCTCTTTTTTTTCTTAGCTCAATGTACTTTACGGCAACTCTTGCCAGAGCATATATTGCCTTTTTATATATTTTTTCTATCATTCTTTTGTCCAATTATCCATTTCATAACCACAAAATATTGCTTCTATATTATTTTCTTGTCAGATTATTTGAAGCCATGGATATTACGGCGGCAAATTTCTGGATTTCCTCTGTTGCTGACGTGAGTTTATTAATTGCAGCATTGATATCACCAGATGTCTTTACCTCACGCTCAAGTGTCTGAATATGTTTTTTTGTCTCGTCAAGCTCTTTTCTTAAGTGTTCAACCTCTTTACTTCTGTCTAAAAGCATCTCTAGCAGCTCACTTCTGCTCAGCTTCTTTAATTCTTTTGCTTCCATATTCATAATCTCCATATATCAGAACAACCAAAGAATAGCTTACTATATCTTTGGTTGTCATTTGTCATCTATATTATATCATAAAATTTGATTTCTGATATGTTTTTATATTAATTTTTGTGACCTAATTCCTAATTTTGTATAATTTCACAAAATACACTTTCAAAAAAAGTTGTAATTGCTTTTTTTAAGCCTCATTTAACAAAAAATATCGTTAGTTTGTACAAAACTAGAATTCAAATTTCTTTGCAAAATAAGCATCAAGCTCATCAATTGCGATACGCTCCTGCTCCATTGTGTCACGGTCACGTACTGTCACGCAATGGTCTTCCTCTGAGTCGAAATCATATGTCACGCAGAATGGTGTTCCGATTTCATCCTGACGACGATATCTCTTTCCGATTGTTCCTCTGTCGTCATACTCACAATTGTATGTCTTTGAAAGCTGTGCAAATAACTTTTCAGCACTCTCATTGAGCTTCTTTGACAGTGGAAGTACTCCAATCTTTACAGGTGCAAGTGCAGGATGGAAATGGAATACTGTTCTTACATCCGGCTTCTCCGGTGTACCGATATCCTCCTCATCATAAGCTGCACAAAGGAAAGCGAGTACTACACGGTCAGCACCAAGTGACGGCTCGATAACGTATGGCAGATATTTCTCATTCTTCTGGTCATCGAAGTATGTAAGATCCTGTCCTGAAACTTCCTGATGACGTCCGAGGTCATAATCTGTACGATCAGCAATGCCCCAAAGCTCGCCCCATCCGAATGGGAATAAGAACTCGATATCTGTAGTTCCCTTTGAATAGAAGGCTAACTCAGCAGGATCATGATCACGCAGTCTCATCTCATCCTCCTTGATTCCAAGGGAAATGAGCCAGTCACGGCAGAAGCCTCTCCAGTACTGAAACCACTCAAGGTCCGTACCCGGCTTACAGAAGAACTCAAGCTCCATCTGCTCGAACTCTCTTGTACGGAATGTAAAGTTACCCGGTGTAATCTCGTTACGGAAGGACTTACCAATCTGTCCGATACCGAAAGGAACCTTCTTTCTCGATGTTCTCTGAACATTCTTAAAATTGACAAAAATACCCTGTGCTGTCTCAGGTCTTAAATAAACCGTGTTCTTAGCGTCCTCGGTAACACCCTGGAAGGTCTTGAACATAAGATTGAACTGTCTGATATCCGTAAAATTATGCTTACCGCAGGAAGGACATGGAATATTCTTCTCATCGATAAAGCTCTTCATCTGCTCCTGGCTCCATGCATCAACCGAGCCGTCAAGCTCATACTTGTTCTCTGCACACCAGTCCTCAATAAGCTTATCTGCTCTGAAACGCTCGTGGCACTCCTTACAGTCCATAAGCGGATCTGCAAATCCGCCGAGATGTCCGGATGCAACCCACGTCTGAGGATTCATAAGGATTGCGCAGTCAACTCCGACATTGTAAGGACTCTCCTGAACGAACTTCTTCCACCATGCCTTCTTTACGTTGTTCTTAAGCTCAACTCCGAGATTACCGTAATCCCAGGTATTTGCCAGTCCTCCGTAGATCTCGGAACCGGCGAAGATAAAGCCGCGGTTTTTGCACAGGGCTACGATTCTGTCCATGGTTTTTTCTGTGTTTTTCATTTTTTTCCTTTCCTGCGGCTGGCTGCCGCAGAGATATATTTTGTTGCATGACAACAATAAATAAATTTATCACACTTTAATAATTATCGCAAGAAAAGATAAAGATATCACAAGAAAGGGAAATTTCGCCGCGCTCCCCTATTGTCGCTTTGTCCCCCCTGTCGTTCCGGGAGCAGCAAAGGATCTCTTCTCCCTTCTCCCCGGCGCGGCGCGTTTCTTAATATTTCTGAAATGCGGGATTTGCCTCTTCCCCGGGGGGAATAAAGGTGTATAATGTGGGTTACATAATATCCTTGACAGAAAAAGGCGAGGCGGAAGATGAAAAAGCTGTGGGAAAAGCTTAGAGGCAGAAAAATTGGGCGCACCGGGCGGCTGGTGCTGATGATTCTGGCGCTTTACGCGCTGTTTGTGCTGGCGGTGACGCTGGTGGTGGACGGGCGGCATGTGCGTTTTTACATGACGCAGCCCCAGGAGATCACGGCAGCGTACGGGGAGGAATTTACGGACCCGGGCTGCTACGCAGTGACGGCGGGCCGTCTTTTCGGCGAAGGCGGTCGGCGCCTGCGCCTGAGCGTCCGGGGAGAGGTAGATACTTCGAAGCTGGGCAGCTACGAGATAGAATACAGCGCCCACTGGCTTTTCCAGGAGTACAGCACCCGGCGCACGGTCACAGTTGTTGACAAAACGCCCCCCGAGATCACGCTGGAATACACCGAGGGCTATGCCCCAAGCTGGTTTACCGGCTATGAGGAGGAGGGCTTTACCGCCCTGGACAATTGCGACGGGGACCTGACGGCCAAGGTGGAAAAAAAGGTCCTGGGCGACCGCATCGAGTAGACCGTTACCGATTCCGGCAATACCGCCTCGGTGGAACGGCGGCCCAATTACACGGTCACGGCCCCGGTCATCAGCCTCATCGGCGGAACGGAGCTGCAGATATACGCCGGCCCCAGCTTTGCCGATCCCGGTTACAGCGCCGCGGACAGCCTGGGCAACGACCTGACGGGCTATGTGCAGGTTTCCGGCGAGGTCTGCCCCTATCTGGCGGGGGAGTATGAGCTGAACTACTGCATCACAAACAAGCTGGGCGAGACGGTCAGCGCCGTGAGAAAGGTGACGGTGCTGCCCGCCCCCCTGCCGGAGACGGGGGAGCCGGATGAAAAGACAATC
>ENA-OOZY01000779-OOZY01000779.1-human-gut-metagenome-genome-assembly--contig:-NODE-779-length-21652-cov-3.484141_pt1 | contig 21652 bp, 32 predicted proteins | sample MGYA00241047_ERZ501410 | MGnify/ENA primary metagenome ERZ501410 (study PRJEB25962, sample SAMEA2042621) | human gut metagenome | biome: human gut; feature: human-associated habitat; material: faeces... | reverse complement strand
AGGAGTGGATGTGAGCCGTGTGGTGGTCCGTCCGGGCATCAGCTCCGGTGTGGGCCATGTGACGCTGGAGGTGACGGAGCGCACGGCGATTGGCGCCCCGGAGCGGATGCTGTGGCATATGCATGAGCTGGGAAAAATGGGAGTGTCGTTTGCACTTGACGATTATGGAAGCGGAAATGCGAACTGTTCCTATCTGATCCGTTTTCCATTCCAGGAGATCAAGATTGACAAGGAGATCGTGTGGGCGTCGTTCCACGACAAGGCGGCGCGCATCGTGCTTGAAAATGAGATTCACACCATCAAACAGCTGGGGATTCCGCTGATTATCGAGGGAATTGAAGAGCGGGAGCAGAGCGAAGCGATGGAACAGCTTGGTGTGGAATGTATTCAGGGATACTATTACGGCAGACCTCTGCCGGAACAGGAGTGCCTGCGGTATATCCGCACGTTTCAGGAGAAAGCGCAAAACGACAGGCAGCAGGCGGCTGTTCAAGGAGAAAAGCAGAGGGAAGCAGGACGGTAAGAGCCATTTGAGTCATACAGAAATAGGAAAGAAAGAGAAGAGACATGAATATTATTAACGCGGAGAATTTAACGAAATCATACACAGAGAGGAAGCTTTTGGACAAAGCTTCCTTTTATCTGCAGGAGGGAGAAAAAGTCGGGGTAATCGGTATCAACGGGACGGGAAAGTCCACCCTGTTAAAAATCATTGCGGGGCTGGAGGAACCGGATGAAGGCCAGGTGACCTGCGCCAACCATATCGTGGTAAGATACCTGCCGCAGAATCCGGTGTTCGATCCGGAGATGACGGTACTTGACAGTGTGCTGACACAGTGTGTCTTAAATTTTGTCGGCAGCGGGAGGACAGAGCGCACCGATGCAGACGCGCATGCACAGGAACAGAAATGGAGCCTTGAGAGCGATGCAAAAAGCATGATGACGCGCCTCGGCATTACCGATTTTACACAGAAAACCGGAGAACTTTCCGGTGGACAGAGAAAACGTCTGGCACTTGTGGCAGCACTTTTAGTGCCGTGTGATGTGCTGATTCTGGACGAGCCGACCAGCGCGCTCACATTCGACGAGGTAAAAAGCCTGTTCAAAAGTGTGAACGAGCTGCGGGAAAAGGGCATCGGCATTATTTATATCACGCACCGTCTGGCGGAGGTTTTTGAGATCGCCACAGACGTTGCGATCATGAGAGACGGAAAGATCCCGGTGCGCGGACCGGTGGAGGAATTTACGCGGGAAGCGCTTGTGAAGGGATTGCTTCCTCCGGATGTGCAGGATAAGGAAAACAAATTAAAGGATCAGCTAAAGGGTGTGGATTACAGTCAGAAGCCTGTCTTTGAACTGCAGCATTTCAGCGGCTATGGCTTCAGCGATATTTCCCTGAAGGTTTATCCGGGAGAGATTCTCGGACTTGCCGGAGTGATCGGCGCGGGCAGAACAGAGCTTGCCACCACGGTATTCGGCAAGGATAAGGTGCTCGGCGGAAAAGCGATTCTGGACGGAAACGATATTACCGGGCTTTCTACCAGAAAAGTAATGGAGGCGGGACTGAATTATGTGCCGGAGGACCGCCACTATCATGGATTATTCAAGCTCAGCGATGTGGCGGCAAACACGACCAGCGCCATGCTTGGAGAAAAACCGATGGGCAGCTTTCTTCTGAACCGTAAAGCGGAATACAATATGACGCAGAAGTACATCGACGACTTTCGCATCAAGGTGACCGGGCAGGATCAGACGGTTGGCAGTCTCTCGGGCGGAAACCAGCAGAAAGTCGTGATCGGGCGCAGTCTCTCCACATCGCCGAAGCTTGTCATTCTCGATGAGCCGACGCGCGGGATCGACGCGGCAGCCAGGGGCGATGTGTACGCGATCATCCACCAGCTCCGGAACCAGGGAGTGTCAGTGCTCCTGATTTCCTCGGATATGGAAGAAATCGTTGAGCTTTCTGATCGCGTCATGACAGTATGCCAGGGCAGGATCAATGGAGAATTTAAAGGAGAAGAGATTAATCAGGATAATCTGATGGCTGCATCCTTTGGCATCACAAAGAATGAGGGGGTGGGAGCATGAAGCGGTTATTGAAAATACGGGAGCTCAGCAGCTTTCTGTTTCTCGTGGCGCTGTTTGTGCTCGTTGGGATCCTGAATCCGAGCTTCCTCACGGCAGACAATATTGTGGCGTGCTTCAACGACAGTGTGGTGTATATTCTGATCTCTGTTGGTATGGCGTTTGCCATTATCGTCGGGGAGATCGACGTATCAGTCGGTGCAAACCTTGGATTTACGGCAACGGTTGTATCGTGTATGCTGCGCGATGGACAGAATTGGGCGCTTGCCTTTATTACAGGCATTCTGATCGGCGTGCTGTTCGGGCTTTTTAACGGCTGGGGCGTTGCGGTGATGGGAGTCCCCTCCCTTATCTTCACCCTTGGCACCAACGGCGTGATGCGCGGCATGATGTATGTGTACACGGGCGGTGCGTGGGTGGAAAACCTGCCGGCATCCTTCAAGCAGCTTTACACAAATACGTTTATCGGGAACATCAGTATCTGCTTTACCGTGACGGCGATCGCTGTGGTCATCGTACATCTCCTGCTGAAGAATACGAAGCGGGGCAGATATTTTACTGCAGTCGGGGATAATCCGGGCGGCGCGACGCTGGTTGGCATCCCGGCGGTACAGACAAAGGTCGTGGCATATGTGATCTGCGGTATTTTCGCGGCGATTTCCGGAATTGTGTTTTCCTCCAGGATCGGTTTCATCACTGCCACTTCCGGAAACGGCTATGAAATGAAAGCGGTAGCGGCGTGCGTGCTCGGCGGCATCAGTCTTTCGGGCGGCGTGGGAAGCGTGATCGGAGCTTCCATCGGAGCCGTTATCATGGCGAGCATCAGCCGCCTGCTGGTATTTATGGAGCTTGGCTCTACCTACGACGATACTATCACGGGCATCATGCTGATCACCATCGTTGTTGTGGACGCGCTGATGCAGAAGCGGACGGCGGAGAAGAACCGCAGGGAGCGTCTGGCGGCGCGTACAGCGGGAAAGGAGGAGATGTAAATGAAAAAATCCTTTTCCACAAGAATAAAAGAGTTCCTGAAAAGCTGGGAGATGGTGCTGCTGTGTATTCTGGTGGCTGAATTTATCATCTTCGGCAGTGCAAACCCAAAGTTTCTGCGGCCGGCGCTGCTGTTTAACAGTATGAATGATTTTATGTCGATCTGCATTATCTCCCTGTTTGTAACGTTTGTTATGATCACAGGCGGTATCGACATCCAGGCGGGTTCGATCGTAGGCCTGACGTCTATCATCATCGGCGTTTCCTGGCAGGACTTCGGGTTCAATATCTGGGCGGCTGCTCTGCTTGCGGTAGTGATCGCGGCGCTCTGCGGCGCACTTTCCGGGTTCTTTGTAGCGTACTGCGGGGTGCAGGCGATGGTCGTCACTCTGGGAGGTCAGTTTCTGTACGCAGGGATCGCGCTGCTGGTATCGAATCTGGCGTCGACGGCGAGCTACCAGGGGATCAGCGGATTTCCGGATTATTTTAAAATTGTATCGAAGTATAAGCTTTTCGGTCTGATACCGAGCCAGCTGTTGATTTTCCTGGCGCTGACAGTGATCGCCTATATCATTCTTCACCGCTCAAAATATGGAAGAAGAGTGTTCCTGGTCGGCGTAAACCAGGAGGCGGCGGAATATTCCGGCATCAATACGCGCCTGGTGATTATGAGTACTTATGTTCTTTCCGCTGTGAGCGCGGCAGTCGCGGGTATTGTTCTGACGGCATACCTTGGCACGGCAAAGAGTGACCTCGGTTCTAATTTTACGCTGAATATCATCACGGCGGTAGTGCTTGGCGGCACGTTGAGCACCGGAGGAAAGGGGAATGTTATCGGAACGGCGCTGGCATCCATGGTGATCGGTCTGCTGAGATTCGGGCTTCCGCTTTGCTTCAAGGTGGGCACACAGTACCTGGATATCCCGGTGGGGATCCTGCTTCTGGTGGTGGTGCTCGGAAGGTCGCTCGGTTCGCATCCGTCGGTCACAAACCTTCTTGCAAGGATGAAGAAAAACAGGAAGGCGGCATAAATACGATGTTTAGGGGAAGGACCCTAGATATATAAAAATCTTTTATAAAAAGGAGGAAAAGAAATTATGATGAAAAAGGTTTTGGCTGGAATGCTGGCGACAGCTATGGTAGCCGGAGGAGCAATGACATGCTTCGCAAGCGAGTCTGTTGAGGGAATGACCGTTGCTTTTATCCCGAAGCTGACAGGAAATGCATTCTTCGAGTCTGCAAACGACGGCGCCCAGGAGTACGCAGAAAAATGGGGAATTACCGTTGAGTACATGGGCAACTCCGTAGCAGGCGCTGCCGAGCAGGTAGAGGTTATTCATCAGGCGATCAACACGGGTGTTGACGCGATCTGTATCTCCACCGTTGACGCGGCGGGCGTATCGGATGCGCTGAAGGAAGCGGCGGACGCAGGCATCACCGTCTGCACATGGGACTCTGACGCAAATGTAGAAGACCGTGCGCTGATGGTATCGCAGGGAACCCCGGAGGTTCTTGGCAAGATGCTGGTTGATATGGGCGTTGACGCTCTGACAAAACGCGGCAAAGACCCGGCAGCGGATGCGATCAAATACTGCTGGCACTACTCACAGGCTACTGTAACTGACCAGAACTCCTGGCAGGTGGCCGGTGAAGCTTACATTAAGGAAACCTATCCGAACTGGGAAAATGTAGCGCCGGAAAACTACTACAGTGAACAGGATTCTGAGAAGGCTGTTACGGTTGGTGCTGCCGTACTTGCAGACCATGCAGATGTTGACCTCATTATCTGCAACGACTCCACGGCTCTTCCGGGACAGCTTCAGGCAGCCCAGAACGCAGGCCTTACCAAAGACGACATTACGATCACCGGTTTCGCTTCCCCGAATTCCATCAAGGAATACTGCAAAGCAGGCGTTCTCTATGAATGGGGTCTCTGGGACTGCAAGATCCAGGGCGCTATGGGATGCTATGTAGCAGCTTACCTTGCAGCTGGCAACGAAGTGGCAGTTGGCGATACCATTTCCATTCCGGAAATCGGCGATGTAACTGTTGAGGCAAATGACAGTATCGCAGAGGGCGCTGCAACGGCAGACACAAACAATGGTGTTGTGCTTCTTCCGGAGCGTGCGATCTTCGACGAAAGCAACATGGATAATTACAACTTCTAAGGTTTGACTTGAAATTTACCGAAAAAGGCTGTTGCTTGCAGCAGCCTTTTTCAGGTATAATGCAATCGTGATTTCCGCGAGGATGCGCAGCCCGCGGAAAAGCAGGTGAAAACTTATTAAGAAAAGAGGAGAACGAATGGCAGATAAAGACGGACTTAAGGTAGCGAAAGATTATAAGGTAGATATTCCGTTTGCGAATAATGAGGGCTTTTACGTAAAGGGGGCAAATAATCTCGACTGGGGAATGCAGAAGCACCTTTCCAATATTTTCAACCCTAAGAGTGGGAATTCTGTAATGTTTGCGTTTGACCATGGATATTTCATGGGCTCGACGGCCGGTCTGGAGCGGCTTGATTTGCTTCTTCCGAAGCTGGCGCCGTATGTTGACGTATTTATGGGAACAAGAGGAGCTATCCGCACCTGTGTGCCGCCCCAGATCACGAAGGGCATTGCACTGCGTGTATCCTCCGGGTCCTCTATGCTGAATGATGATCTGTCGCACGAGGTGGTTGCGGTAGACATTGAGGATGCGATCCGTATGAACGCAGACTGCATGGCAGTACAGACTTTTATCGGCGCGGACGGACAGCTCTCCAGCATTGACAATCTTTCAAAAGTGATCAATGCGGGTATGCGCTACAGCATTCCGACGCTGGGCGTCGTTGCGGTTGGAAAGGATATGGCGCGCACCGACCGTTTCTTTAAGCTGGCGACAAGAATTGTGGCAGAGATGGGCGTTCAGCTTGTAAAAACTTATAATTGTGATAACTTCGAGGAGATCGTTGCAGCGTGTCCGGTTCCGATTGTTGTGGCAGGGGGAAAGAAGCTTCCGGAGCCGGAGGCGCTCAATCTTGCGTATACCGTAATCTCCAAGGGCGCAAGAGGCGTCGATATGGGAAGAAATATTTTCCAGAGCGAGCATCCGGTAGAGATGGCACAGGCGGTTGCAAAGATTGTGCATGAAGGATTTACAGACAAGGAAGCATACGAGTTTTATCTCGACGCAATTCATTAAAAGGCTAAAACAATCAGACGGGAGTTCCTCCCGTCTGATGTGGTATAATACAGGTAACGCGAAAATGTGATAAGGGAGAAGAGTATGGGATTACGGGTAGTTGAGATGGTTCTGCCGGTACTTCTAATGATCGGTATCGGTTATTTCTGCAACCGCAGACAGATTTTTGATATGAATGGCCTGAAAGGACTAAAGGCGCTTCTGGGGGACATCATGCTGCCGGTAGTGCTGTTTAATGCGTTTTTTACTGCCAGCTACAGTCTGCGTGTGGTGGTAGTTTTTCTGGTGGTTTATCTGGGCTTTGGGGCGGCGATCGCACTTGGCTTTCTGCTGCGTCCGCTGGTAAAGCCTTATGGAAAATATCTGCCGTTTCTTGTTGCCAGTGCAGAGGGCGGGATGCTCGGCTATGCCCTCTACGGGTTGATCACAGGCAGCCAGTCGGGCTTTGCGGCAGTCGATCTTGGGCAGACGGTGTTTGCATATACCGTATGGCTGGGGCTGCTTACTTCTGTGGACGGCGGCGAGGTGAAGGCGGAAAAGCTGCTGAAAAATATGATTTCCAACAAATGCTTTCTTGGTATGGTGTTCGGGATCGTGCTTGGAGCGGCGGGAGTGGGAAATGTTGTCATGAATTCGGCGGCAGGCGGTATTGTGAAGTCTGTCGTCAGTATGATTACGGCGCCGGTCAGTGCGGTCGTTCTTTTGATGGTCGGCTACGAGCTGAATCTGAAAAAGGAACTGTTCCTGCCGGTTCTTAAAACGATCGTGCTGCGCCTTGTCATTATGGGCGCGCTGCTGCTTGTCAGCAATCTGGTTATTTTCCGCATCTTTCCTTTCGATAAGGAACTGGAGATCGCGCTGATGGTACTCTATGCGCTCCCCGCGCCGTTTATCATACCGATTTTCTCCGATGTTGGAAAAGATGGAGAATATGTTGCCACCACGCTCTCCGTACATACGCTGGTTACGGTGGCGCTTTACGCGGCAATCGTAGTGTATAGTCTGTAACAGCGCAGGAAAAATGATGCAGGAGGAACCGAAATGGAATTACTGGATATCGTAGATGAAAATGGCTGCCCGACGGGAGAGACAGTCGAGCGGGAGACGGCGCACAGAAAAGGGATACGTCACCGTACCTCCCATGTCTGGCTGATGCGTGAGGGCAAAAACGGAACGGAGGTGCTCCTGCAGAAGCGCAGCAAGAATAAGGATTCGTATCCCGGCTGCTATGACATCTCCAGCGCCGGCCATATTCCGGCAGGCGTGGATTTCGTTCCCTCCGCGATCCGGGAACTGCGTGAGGAGCTGGGACTTCTGGTGGAAGTGGAAGAGCTGATTTACTGCGGGCAGCGCAGATTTCATTTTGAGGCAAAATTTCATGGAAAACCATTCAACGATTACCAGGTGAGCAATGTGTACTGTGTCTGGAGAGATGTGGAGCCGGAAAATCTGACGCTGCAGGCATCCGAGGTGGAGAGCGTGTGCTGGATGAATCTGGAGGAATGTAAGGCGGCGGTGCGCGAAAACACCATCCCGAACTGCATTTTTACGGAGGAGCTGGAGATGCTGCCGAAAAGCAGGCTTGACAACGCCGCTTTTCAGTCTGTATACTAGACATTAGGAAGAATCCTGCATATGATAAGGATGGGCGGAAAATGATAGCTTTTTTAAATTCGCTGCTGGAGTTTCTGGTAGAATGCGGCATCTTGATCTTTGAATATATCGGCGTCGGTGTGATCATCTGCACAAGTCTGGTCAGTCTTTATAAATATGTCACGCGCAGACCTGACACCAGAATTTATCTGGCAAAAGGGCTTGCCATGGGGCTGGAGTTTAAGCTTGGCAGCGAGATTTTGCGCACCGTTGTCGTGCGTGAGTGGAAAGAGATCGCTATTGTTGCCGGTATTATTGTGCTGCGCGCCGCACTTACCTTCCTCATTCACTGGGAGATCCGGCAGGAGGAAAAAGAAGTGGAGGATAAGCTGCATAAGGAATCGTAAACAGGAAAACCATCACGGAAAGAACCGTGTACTTGTAAGAGTCTGCCCTGGCAGGCTCTTGTTTCGCTATGCTTAAGGAAAGGGGATTTTGGGATAATGACACAGGCAGAAAAACAACACATGATGGCGACGGCGCCGATACCGGGTCTGATCGCGCGGCTTTCGGTGCCGACGATCATCAGTATGCTGATTACTTCATTTTATAATATGGCGGACACTTTTTTCGTTGGAAAGCTCGGCACCAGCGCTACGGCGGCGGTTGGTGTCGTATTTCCGCTGATGTCCATCATACAGGCGCTCGGCTTTTTATTCGGTCACGGCTCCGGCAACTCCGTATCGCGCAAGCTCGGCGCACAGAAGATTGACGAGGCGGAGCATCTTGCTTCCTGCGGCTTTTTTTCTTCGCTTGTCTGTGGTCTGTTTATTTTGATCGGCGGACAGCTTTTTCTGGAGCCGCTGTCTCGCATTCTCGGCTCCACCGACACAATTCTTCCAAGCAGTATCTGAGCGTGATCCTTATCGGGGCTCCGTACATGACGGCGTCGCTGACAATGAACAATCTGCTGCGTTTTCAGGGCAGTGCGTTTTATGCAATGATCGGGATCACAACCGGAGCGGTGCTCAATGTGATCCTGGACCCGGTATTTATTTTCGTGTTTGATATGGGAATCGCAGGCGCGGCCTGGGCGACGATCCTCAGCCAGCTTGTGTCCTTTGTTTTGCTGCTTGTCGGAATGAAGGTATCAAACTGCGTTCCGCTGCGCATGAAGAACATGAAATATCTGCCGTCACTGATCGGGCAGATCTTCGGCGGCGGACTGCCCTCGCTCTGCCGGCAGGGACTTGCTAGTCTCGCCACGGTTGCGCTGAATCTGGCGGCGGGTCCTTACGGCGACGCGGCGATCGCGGCAATGTCTATCGTGATGCGCATCGCATTCTTTGCAGGCTCCACAGTGATCGGCTTCGGGCAGGGCTTCCAGCCGGTCTGCGGCTTCAATTACGGCGCAGGCAACATTAAGCGCGTAAAGGAAGCGTTCTGGTTCTGTGTGAAGCTGGCGACGGGCGTGCTGATCGTGCTCGCTATCCTCGGCTTTGTCTTTTCCGGCGATCTGGTTGCGATCTTCCGCAAAGACGATCTGGAGGTTATCGAGATCGGCACCCTGGCGCTGCGTATGCAATGCGTCACGCTGCCGCTCACGGGCTGGATCATTCTGAACAATATGTTGTTTCAGACGATCGGGCGCACCGTTCCGGCAAGCGTGCTCGCGGCCTCCAGACAGGGAATCTTCTTTCTGCCCGCGGTGCTGATCCTGCCGTTTTTCTTCGGTATCCGTGGCGTTCAGTGCGCGCAGGCGGTGGCGGATGCGGCGGCGTTTGTACTGGCGCTGGTTCTGAACCGGAAGCTGATGCCGACGCTGTGAGGCGAAAGAGGGCGACATTTGTTCTGCGCGGACAGAAGCAGCGCGCAGATTCACAGTACGGAATAATCTGTCAGGCATCTTCTGGTTTGATATCGTGAACAGGAGATGTGTAAATATAAGGTACGCAGGAGGAGAAGTATGACAAAGAAAGAGCTGGCGCTGGAGATCATTGAGCGCCTGAAGAAGGAATACCCGGATGCGGGCTGTACGCTGGATTACGACGAGGCCTGGAAGCTGCTGGTGAGCGTGCGCCTGGCGGCGCAGTGCACCGACGCCAGGGTGAATGTGGTTGTGGAAGGATTGTTTGAAAAATATCCGAGCGTGAAGGCGTTGGCGGAGGCCGACGTGGAGGATATCGAGCGCATCGTAAAGCCGTGCGGTCTCGGACACAGCAAAGCACGCGATATCAGCGCCTGTATGAAGATGCTGCAGGAGGAGTACGACGGAAAAATCCCGGAGGATTTCAATGCGCTGCTGAAACTGCCGGGCGTGGGGCGCAAGAGCGCCAATCTGATCATGGGTGATGTGTTCGGCAAACCGGCGATCGTGACGGATACGCACTGCATTCGTCTGGTGAACCGCATGGGACTGGTGGACGGCATCAAGGAACCGAAAAAGGTGGAGATGGAGCTTTGGAAGATCATTCCTCCCGAGGAAGGGAGCGATTTCTGCCATCGGCTCGTTTATCACGGCAGGGAAATATGCACGGCGCGGACGAAGCCGTACTGTGACCGCTGCTGTCTGCAGGATATCTGCAAGAAAAAAGGAGTTGACTAAATGAGTGAAGAAAAATATGCACTGTTAATCGACGCGGATAATGTGTCCGCAAAATATATCAAACCGATCCTGGATGAGCTTTCGAAATACGGAAACGTTACTTATAAACGAATTTACGGAGACTGGACGAGTACCCAGCACGCGAGCTGGAAGGAGGTGCTGCTGCAGAATTCTATCAGTCCGATCCAGCAGTACAGCTATACGCAGGGGAAGAATGCTACCGACTCAGCGATGATCATCGACGCGATGGACATCTTGTATACCGGCAATGTGGACGGCTTCTGTCTGGTGTCCAGCGATAGCGATTTTACCAGGCTGGCGAGCCGTCTGCGTGAGAGCGGCCAGAACGTAATCGGCATGGGCGAGGCAAAAACGCCGATTCCCTTCCGGCAGGCGTGCAACATTTTTACAACGCTGGAACTGCTGCTTGAAGACAGCACCGCAGAGAAGGAAGAGAAAGCACCTGTGGTTTCGGCAGTGGAACAGACAGCACACAAATCCGGCGAGACGGATGTGGTGAGCCGCGAGCAGGTGGAGGAAGCGGTCATCAAGATCATTACAGAAAATCAGAACAACGACAAGGAAACCGGACTCGGCGAGGTTGGCAGCCGTCTGGTGAAGCTTTACCCAGACTTCGATGTGCGTAATTATGGGTATAGTATGCTTTATAAATTCCTGGAAACTTTCCCGAAGCTGAAAGTCATCCGTGACGGCTCCAAAATGTCCGTGGCTCTCTACGAAGATCCGGGGCGCAAAGAAAGCCTGGAAAAATATATTGTTGAGCAGGTGCAGAACAGCGGCAGCGTCGGCATTGCCCTTGGACCGCTCGGCAATAAAATTCACCTGCAGTTTAAGGATTTTAAAGTGCGCGATTACGGCTATTCGCGGCTGAAGGAGTATATCAGCAGCATCCCAAGCATCCGTACAAAGGGCGAGGGAAAGCAGATCCGCGCTGTCTTTGAAGATGCAAAAGAGAAGGACAAAGAGAAAGAAAAGGAAAAAGAGAAGGAAAAACCGAAAAAAAGAGCGGGCAGCAAAAAATGAGAGAGAAAAATGATCTGGGTGCGCAGGGAAGCGGGAGCCTGCATAAAAATATGAAAAAACGGCAATCTGAAGGAAAACGCGGAAATGCGGCAAGAAACGGGATACTAGGTGGACGGCGCAGTGATGGGGCAGGAACCGGGACAACAGGTGGACGATGCAGTGATGCGGCAGAGAGCGAGATGTCGGAGGGACGACACAGCGATATGCCGATGTGCCCGGTTCAGAAGAAATGCGGCGGCTGCCAGTTCCAGGGCATTCCTTATGCGCAGCAACTGAAAATCAAGCAGCGCCAGGTGGAGAAACTTCTCAAACCCTTCGGAAAGGTCAACCCGATTATTGGCATGGAAAATCCGTATTACTACCGCAATAAGGTACACGCTGTTTTCGGCAGGACGCGGAACGGGGAGGTCATTTCCGGTACCTACCAGGAAAATACCCATAAAATCATTCCGGTAGAGCAGTGTCTGATCGAGGATCAGAAATCCGCAGAAATTATCCGCAGTATCCGTGGACTTCTGAAATCCTTCAAGATCAAGACCTATGATGAGGATACCGGTTATGGACTTCTGCGTCACGTGCTGGTGCGCCGGGGCTTCCAGAGCGGGCAGATTATGGTTGTTCTGGTGCTTGCAAGTCCGATCCTTCCGTCCAAAAACAATTTTGTGGCGGCGCTGCGCAGGCTCCATCCCGATATCACCACCATCATCTTAAATGTAAACGATAAAAAGACCAGCATGGTGCTTGGCGAAAAAGAAAAGGTGCTCTATGGACCCGGCTATATCGAGGACACGCTGCTTGGAAAGACTTTTCGCATCTCCGCAAAATCCTTCTATCAGGTCAACCCGGTGCAGACCGAAGTCCTCTACCGGACTGCTATCGATTATGCACATCTTACCGGAAAAGAGCGCGTGCTGGATGCCTACTGCGGAATCGGCACGATTGGATTAATCGCAGCAGCAGAGGCAAAAGAAGTCATTGGTGTGGAGCTAAATTGTGATGCAGTTCGCGACGCCCGCATAAACGCAAAACGAAATGCTGTCACAAACACGCAATTCTATAACGCCGACGCCGGAAAATTCATGACAGACCTGGCAGAACAAAACGTAAGCGTCGACGTGGTATTCATGGATCCCCCGCGCGCAGGAAGCGACGAGGCGTTTCTCTCCTCTGTGGTAAAATTGCAGCCAGGGAAGGTAGTGTACATCTCATGCAATCCGGAGACACTGGCACGGGATTTAAAATATCTGACGGGAAACGGGTATAAGGTGGAGAAGATACAGCCGACAGATATGTTCTGCTTTACGGAGCATGTGGAGACCGTTTGCTGTTTATCCCGCATAAAGTAAGGAATTTAAACATTTTTTGCATACCACACAGGGCATTTTGTCGACCATTTGTCAACCAAATTTTCATTGGTTGACGAGCTTCTGGTTGACTGCCTGTTCAAAAATGTCTACGGAGCGGTTGGACATAGTTTCAGTATTATGGACATAAGTCTGCATCGTTGTCTGGATGTTGTCATGTCCGAGTCTCTCCTGGACGTCCTTTATATCGGCCCCGTTCTCGATCAGCATCGTCGCATGTGTGTGTCGGAGTGAGTGATAGTTAAAAGCAATTTTTAATTCATGCTGGATAACGCGTGCGCAATATTTAAAACTGTCTGTTGATATATACTGACCATTTTCACGCACACATACCATATCTGTGCGAGTTAAAGCACATGGTATGCTACGTTCTACCTCTACGAGCCGTAGGATTTTATCCCCTTTTTCATCCTGCTCCGGAAGGAGAAAGATGTCGGTATAATATTCTCCATATCTGAGACGATTTTCTTTTTGCTTACGCTTGGCACTTCTTAGCGCATTGAATAGGGTTTCTCCGAATTTGATAGTTCGGACGGACCCCTTTGTTTTTGGGGTACCAAAATACCATGCTGATTTTTCTTCCCGGTTTTCTTTTCTTTTTATTTTCTGCATGGTTGTACCACGGTTCCTTTTTACTGTAATCTTGTTGACAGTCAGAGTGCACGCTTCCAGATCTATATCATCCCATGTCAGGGCAAATGCTTCTGATATGCGCATTCCGGTATAGTATCCGAGCATCAACGGAAGGTAGAACGGGGTTCCGGGTCCAAAACGAGCAATAATCTGGCTGAAATCTTCCGGGGAGATAATAAAACGGGTTTCAGCCTTTGGTGCGAATTTAGGATAACGGATATTATTGCATGGATTATACTGGAGATAATGCATGGGTTCCACCGCATAATTCAATGCACCGGAAAGAGTGCTGATGATTCCGACAACAGAGCCACGGGCGTATCCATTGATTTTTAACTGGTTTGCATACTCTTGGATTGGGGCAGCTGTCAGCGCGCAGAGCCGGTAGTGCCCAAACTGTGGCTTTAGGTGTGTATCGATAATTTTGCGGTATCCATTCAGTGTATTATATTTCAGATTCATTTTGCAGTAATTATCCATCCAGTAATCAAGATAATCAGCCACGCTTATCTGTGACGGAGAAAAACTCTGACCAGCACTGTTATATTGCGCCAGGGCTTTATTGCCGGCCTCCAGAGCATCAGCTTTAGTTCGGAAACCTCCTTTCGTGATTCTGTTGCGCTTGCCTGCAATTTTGGCTCCTTCAAAGCCATATTCCCAGGTCTTTCCGCGTTTTCTGGTTGTGACTTGTCCCATAGTGATTCCTCCTTTTTGAAAATGGGTATAAAAATACACCTGTACAGGTGCCGGAGGATTGTGGTATAATCTTCTTGTTGAGGGATGATTATATAGTCCTCCGTATAAGTGACTGTATAGTTATCATTTCTGCCCCTGCTTTAGTAGGGGCGGTTTTAAAACAAAGTTGTTATACTAACGAGCGGATTGCACTAACTATAGAATCAGTCTGCCAGCGAACCATTACAGTTGCATTTTGAGTAATGTATGTTGGCGCGTAAGTTTGGCCCCACGGGTAAATTCCAATGATGGGTTTTCCCATTCGAATAGATTCATCTACTTCATATTTCATCCAATCGCTATATGCCCCATACATGCCGGAAAGCACGAGTGTAACTTGGGCAGGGCGTATTTTATTGGATATCAAGTTTCGGATTTGTGAATTTGTCATTGGTGTACCAGCGGGGAAAAGAGGTTTTTCCGCCGGCGCGGAATAATTGTAATAAGAAAAATATTTGGCATTATTGAGGAGATTGATGAGTCTGTTGTAGTCTTGGCCATATTTCCATGCATGGCTGATAAAGAGTCTGTAATCGTATAAATTTGGCATAATATTTCCTTTCTTCTATTATGAGGAGGTGTATGGTGTGAAAAAAGTTAATAAGTTCCGAAAAAAACCAGTAATCGTTGAAGCCTATCAAATAGACCATGAAGAAATAATACATACTCTGGAAGGTGAAATGAAAGCTTCTCCGGGTGACTGGATAATAACAGGTGTACATGGTGAAAGATATCCTTGCAAACCTGATATTTTCAATAAAACATATGAACCGGTCACTTAGCTTTATCTGGATTATTGCTTTCCTCCATAATGTTTGTTACCTTCCATTGATTATTTTCGGAGGAAATAATGTTTTCCACATTTTTCACAAAAATGTTGTCAATGGTTTCATCAATAGGATTATATGGAGAAGATTTTGTTAAATATAAACTTTTTTGATAACGCAATAACTCACAAGTGGATCGGTACTGAATCCAATTTTCATGATATTTGTTCAGTTTTGTAATTGCCTCTATAATGGCGATAATAGCTCCAAATGCACCTACAATGAAAGCAATACAAGTTGAATTACGCGAATATCCAGATAATAAGGGAATGCAGGCTGCAAGAATAATTTCTGCTATTTGAAATTGCTTATATCTTTTTTGGGCATGGATTGATTTTTTATCATACCAATCAATTTGTGGTTCTAAGCGTTTCTTGATATATTCGTCCATGTTCATAAAATAAAAATCTCCTTGTTATCGTAGCCGGTTCCTGTTGGCGCAGGGGCGGTTTTGCATTTGACAAATGCGGTTATCTGGCGTATAATATACTTAACAAGACAGCCGGAAGATAGAGCACACCTATCCGCCCGGCGAAGTATAAGCTAAGTGAAGCCGCCTATCTTTTCCAGGGACAGGGCGGCTTACTTATTTTTCAGATTCAGAATCGCAACTATCAGCAGACCTATGGTCAGTATAATCATGAATTCCTCATATGTACTCATAAGCATCATCCTCCTCTCAAGACTCAGGCGGATGATATGCACGCCCTCCCGGCTGCCCGGTTAAGCATATTATGTTGTCAAGGTTAAGCATTTCTATTGTCACAAGGATTTTATTTAAATAAATCCTTTAAACCAAAAGTAGTTTTATTGTAAATTTTATTGTATGCTGCTTTTTTCGGATTTTTAATCCATCCGGTTCCTTTTTTGCCGTATCCAGGAATCAACGCTTTTTTAATAGCTCTTTTTGCTTTCCCGGTAGTTCGTGCAGATATGGATTTTTTTATGCTTGGTTTTCTGATTCCAACTTTCATTACAATTCTCCTTTTCATGGTAAATTTTGTTAAAATATCAGACCAATTCAATCCTCAAACTTCTTCAGCACGGCAAGCTGTGGCTCGAAGAAAATAATATAGTTGTCCAGCTCTTTGCATATGCCATATTTACTTCGGTATGCTGACAGTGCTTCCAGCAGGAATACTTCTGTTACCTCCAGATATTCTGCTGTTTCATAGAGATTCCGGCAGCCATGCTCATATGCTCTGATGATTCCCATCAAGCCTACCATTCTGTTATAACCATGTAGTCTTGCGCGGAATTCCTGCTTGCGGTTACCGGCATCCGACTGATCAAGGATATCGCCGACAGTAGTGTAATAGTGTCCTAGCTCCTCTGCGAGAACGCAGGCTTTTTCGGTTGAGGTTTTGATATCTTTATTAATCGCAATTCTGTTTTTATATATTCTTCCGTTGTATCCGGGAATGTTTTTCTCGCGAACAATCAGCTTCTCGGAATCGGCTTCCAAAAGTAAATCTTCGTAGGTCAATGAAATCACTCCCACTCTGAATCAGTTTTCATAACGCTGTCTGTTTGTGCCTCATCTTCACTGGTAACATCTGGACGTTCGCTTGCTGCATTCAAAGCGGGTGTCTCAAAGGCAATAATTTTGGTGGAACGCTCCCATTCTTTTTGTAAAGTGAAATCAACCATTTCTTTACCGTGCTGGTCGAGGGAACGATATTTTTTTATTATACTTTCAAATTGATAGCTTTCCTTTTCTGTATCTAAAGCCTTTAGAGGAATTATTTTAGAAATATTTCTACGCATACTTTCCAATCTGATTTTTTCATAGTTACTAACTAACTCACCTTCTGTAGTAGAGGCGATTATTTCATCATTTTCTGATTTTATTTTTATGGAATCATTTTTATAGAATCTTTGAATTCGATATCCTAATGATTCTATGGCTGAAAGAATTTCATTCAAAGTTTTGTTAAAATAATCTGATATAGAATCGCCAACGTCATCATCCCATCCCATTAAGTATTGAGGACTACAATTCAATATTTTGGCATACGTACACATATGCTCATATGGTACACTTTTAATACTTCCACTTTCATATCTCTGCGCGGTAGCTTCTGTTACATTTAGCGCATCGGCTATCTGAGCAAGAGTAATACCTTTTTCTACTCGTTTTTGTTTGATACGTTCGTTCCATATTGCCATTTTCTGTCACCCCCACTTTCTATAGTTAATATGCTATCATATTCTTACGCAAAATGCAATAGAATTTATGCGTAAAAAGAAAAAACTTACTATTTTTGCAAGAAATGTATTGACACATGATTTTTATAGTGGTAACATAAACTTACGAAAAACGTAAGAAAGGAGAGCTGGGAGAAGCAATGCAATACAAAGTAGATGTAATAGAATTAAAAAAGATAATGGTTGAACAAAAGCTGGATAAAATCGTTGACCTTTCAAAGGTTTCATCAGTCGATAGAAATACCTTATCGAAAATTCTGAATGATGAGATAAAACCATCAACAACTGTTATTGAGAAATTGATGAGCGCATTAAATATACCGCCAGAACGTGCAGGGAGAATTTTTTTTAAACCAAACTTACGTAATCCGTAAGAAAGAATAGAGAAAAGAGGCGATACAAATAGAGGAGGTGAAAAAATGAATGAAGAAAATAACATCGATGCTTATCAGCCGACTTTCCAGCCAGGGGCGCTTCGAGACCCTGTCTGGTATGAAGGACAGACCGTTTTCGAAATGGGAAATGGAAAAATCTCTTGGAAAAACAATATATACCAGAGCTGCAGAAGACATTTTATACAGGAAGCGGATGTGATTGAAGAAAACAGAGAAAGGTCAATAGTAAAGGTAAATCTGGCGCGGGAAGCATTTTTGTGTAAGGCAAAGATTGTCTGCATAACAATTGTGGTTTATACGCCGATACTTATCGGGATATTAACTCTACTAAAATAGGAGCATTATCAAAAACTTGATACAGCAAGGAACCGACAGATATTGCCGCTGAAATAATTGATATTGCCAATGGGGCGAGAAAATACCATTTATTTCTTCTGCTGCTTTCCACGATAGCCCTTCCAGCAGGAAGGAGGTACACGGAGTAAGTTGGAAGAATCGTTTCACGATTATTCAAAGCGCATTCATGGACATAGGAACGCACATTATGTCTTAAAACATAACGGTTCTGGTCTGTAATAATGCCAAGGTATCCTTCGTCCACAAAATATTCGAGCAGGGCGTATATGTAATCCCGTCTTGATTCCGCATGCAACTGAAATTTATTCATTATTTCACGCACTGTTTTCGAGTCAGCATCGTACAGAAATGTAAGTATTTTGATGGAATTGCTGTCGATTTTATCCATGATAAACCCTCCAATTTTTTTTAATTATACCACCAGAAAGGAAGTGAGACAATGTCAGAAAAAGAAAAGAATGAAATCGCCGAAATGGTAGAAACAGCAGAGTTGCTGGCGAAGCACGATCCGCAAAGCCTTGTGATTGCAAAGGCGAATTTGGATATTTTGAAAAGTAGATGTGAGATCGAGAAAGCAATGAGAGAAGAGAGCGCAGGATAGCAATTTTACGCATGGAGTAAGAGCGTCACGTGTAAAGTCAAATGAAAGAACGTTTCTTGAACCCAGGTTGCCGGAAGAGAAAGGAGTGTGAGTGATGGCAATTAAAAAACCTATGAAACTGAGAATAGAACCAACGCAATCTGGGGGATACGAAATTTGGCTAGATGATAAGAAACTACACCATGTGGAGAGTTACAAAATAGAGAGTTCACCATATGGAAATAAGGCAGAACTCTCAATAAAACTGTTGGTTGAATACCCGGCTAGCTAAGAAAATGCTTCAAAGCCGCATCTTTTGCAACTTCCAGAAGAATAGGGAGAGATGCGCCGGATGCTTTAGAAATGACTTTTTTCCATACAGAGTCATTCCTGATATTAGCAAGAAATTCGTGACCAGCTGGAGTAAGATCACAAATTAAAACATCGTCACCGCCTTCATAATAATGGACGTTTTGAATAAGACCGGATTCATCAGCCTGTTTGATGTGATAAAGAATTTCTTTATGAGTATATTCTGCAAGAAATTCTGATTCAAAGTTGTCCTTTTCGTATTCCCACGGCGTATCAAAATCACATTTATCTTCGACTGTGAGAAGAATACCGCGGATGCAGTCTGGATTTAGTTTCATCTTGGCTTTCTCCTTTCTTTCGTACTCGGCTTGGTAGGGCCCGTATCTAAAGGATAGGAGAACACCGAGGAAAAGTCAATGGATTTTGCGGACAAATAAGAAAGCGAGGTGAGAGAGATGTCTGGAAAATTTTACTGTAACGGTAAAAAGGAAGAGTGTAAGGATTCGAAGGCGTGCTACAAGAATGGTGGAAACTGTCATTGCACGAAGGAGATAGATTATGCAGCAGATAAAAAGCCGGAATTTAAAATTCATAAAGAGTCGAAACCGATACACGAAGAATACAGAGCAGTAAGAGAAGGAAGCACTTCTGAATATATAGTTCCAGCAGTAGTGAGTGTCATTGCAGCTTTTGTAACAAACTTGATAATAATTCTGGCAAAAATGTTGTAGTCAAGATGCTGGTAATTACAGACAAAATAATCGGTACAAAAACTGAGCACAGGAAATAGCGCAATCTTTCATTGCGAACTATTTGCTTATAATACAGAGCTTTATATGTAAGGGTGCAGTATTCATTATAACCCTCCATAATGATGTAGCCATTTTCTTGAAGATAATCAAGGAGACCTTTTACGGAAGGTTCCTTCGGCGGAAAAGAACAGCCAAAATCCGGCTTAGTATCATCATGTACGCGTTCAAACCGTTTGTTTTCGTAATCAATCCATATCTCGTCTTCATCGGTTTCGACGAGGCTTATTAAAGATTTTAGCAATTTATATGCGCTGTGTATCATAAAATACTCCTTTGTTTTTATGAAAATTTTACCACAAAGAAAGGATGATGTAAATTGAATGATTTAAGAAAAACAACAATTACCACATTGGAGGTGGCAGAGATGATGGAAGTTCCTCACAGTGATTTATTAAAGAAACTGGAGGGGCGTAAAGACAGAAAGGGTTATATCCAGATAATGACTGAAGGACAAATGTCCGTGAGTGATTACTTCATCCCATCAACCTACAAAGACGCCAGCGGAAAAGAAAACAAATGCTACGCAGTCACAAAGCTTGGTTGCGATTTCCTTGCTAATAAGTCTACTGGTGAAAAGGGTGTTCTGTTTACGGCGAGGTATGTGAAGCGTTTCTATGAGATGGAACACACCGAGCAGCAGAAAATATACGAAACCAAAGCCACATCCCTCGGTGAGGTCGCTTCCTTCAATAAGGAAATGGACAGGCGTATGGAGAAACAGGGTTCGGCACCGTGGAAGATATGTGAAGCCTTCAAAATGGTATCGGAGCAGTTTGGGATTCGGTTGCCGGATGACTTCGTAAAGATTCCGGATTATGAGCAGATGAAACTGCCGATGTAATTAGATAGGAGCATGAATCAATGGATAAACATTATGAGGAGTTCGTGAGAGCAAGAGAAGAAAGGGAGAGGTACGGAAAGGCATTACGCAGAAAGCGCAGGATACAGAAAGCGGTGGGCATTCTGATTCTTACGATAGCGTTCGCTGCATCAACTATCGGAATGGCGCTTGAAGGATGTCTGCTGGAATGGCTTGCTGCATGGGCGATTGTAGGAATACTTTCACTTGCCGTATGTTTAATTGTCAAGTGAATAAAATCTGGAAAATTAGAACTATGAGACAGGTTAAAGACCGGGTATTCCAAAGAAACAGGTACAAGTATTTGCGAATACCATGTAAGGAAGGGGGCGGTAATATGCGTAAGCCTAATATAGTCAGTTACATAAAGATCAATGGCGAATGGGTGGATCAGAAAGATATACCGCCGGAAATTGTAATGGATATTGTTGAGAAGGTAATAAAGAGAGCTGCATCAACGATTGGGTTTGAGGCTGCACGCATTTCAAAAGAAAAAAACGCCTAAAGATGGTGAAAGGAGAACGAGCTAATGCAGAAAAGAATGTATGCGGGGCTTGACGCAACAGACGGTGCCGGATTCGGTCCGACAGAGGTGATGCTGGTAGAAGCCAAAAGGGTACGCAGCGTCAGAGAGCGCGCTGTAAAGCTCCGGGAGAATGCAATGACATATATTTTCGGGACGATGATTAAGCAGATTCTTGAGGATCTGGATCTGTGGGAGGATGGAACACGATGAAATACATACAGTATTTACGCAGCTATGCTGCGATCACGACCGGGCTGCTTCTGGGTGGCGGGACATCATTTCTGCTCGGCATCTGTTCCGGCATGGAGATCTGCTCCCTGCTGTTTGTAGGGATACTGGCATTCTCCGTCACTGCATCGGGATTTATGGCGTTGACGGAAGAACGCTTCGGGAGCGTGCGTATAAGAAAACACCGGGAAAAGCCGGAAAGAAAGTTACAGATATTTACACTGTAAGAAAAATAAGGAGGACAGGAAACATGACAGACAGAGATTTTGCCGTATGGTTGCGGAACATGGAGCTTGCTGTAAGTCGGGAAGCGCAG
>ENA-OOZY01000766-OOZY01000766.1-human-gut-metagenome-genome-assembly--contig:-NODE-766-length-21930-cov-3.860891_pt1 | contig 21930 bp, 19 predicted proteins | sample MGYA00241047_ERZ501410 | MGnify/ENA primary metagenome ERZ501410 (study PRJEB25962, sample SAMEA2042621) | human gut metagenome | biome: human gut; feature: human-associated habitat; material: faeces... | reverse complement strand
GACTTGCAATCTCCGCCTGCACCTGCTTTTCCAACGCCTCGGGAATCTCCGTATCGCACTGCGCCAATTCCGCAATACAGGTGTCTTGAATCATCTTGCGCTCCCGACGCGCCTGATTGAGCGCATCCTGACTCAGCTTCTCCAGCGCTGTCTGCTCGCGCGCGGTGTTATTTTCCTGTGCCATGAGCTTCCTCCTGTTTTGCTTCTTCGCCTGTCATTTTCTCCGGCAGGGTGACGATAAACCGGCAGCCGCAGGGCGATTGATTTTCTACGCGAATTGTGCCGCCACAGTCGTCCAGAATCTGCTTGCACAGTGCCAGCCCCAGCCCGTTGCCCTCCTGCTGATGCGAGCTGTCCACCTGATAGAAGCGACGGTAAATGCGTTCTTGCTCCTCCGGTGGGATTCCCGGTCCTTGGTCGGTAATGGCGATTTCAAACCGACCGTCGGTTTGTTTTAGCGCAACAGCAATCAATCCGTGCTGCGGGCTAAACTTAACGGCATTGCTGAGCAGGTTCGTCCAGACGTGCAGCATCAGCGTTTCCGGCCCGCGCCACGTCACTTCCGCCAAATCGGCATCAAAGTCAAGCTGTTTAGGCGACCACTGTGCTTCCAGCAGCACAATTGCCTGACGAATCTGCTCGTCCAGCCGATAGCATGTCTGCTTCATCGGCATCGTGTGATTGCTGACCTTGCTGAGCAGCAGAATGTTGCCCACCAGTGTGGACAGACGCCGCGTGTTGAGCAGAATCCGCTCGATATACCCTGCCTGCTCCGGCGAAACAGCCCTCGATAGCACTCACAGGGGTTTTGATTTCGTGCGATACGTTCGACACAAAGTCGGTTTGCAGCGTCTCCGTTTCGCCCAGCGCCTCCACCATCCGGTTGAAGCTGTCATAGCTGTCCGCAATTTCATTGATGACGCTGTTCGTCGTCAGGCGGACGGCGAAATTCCCGCTGGCAACCTGCTTCATGGCGCGGCTCAGCCGTACAACCGGACGCAGCAGCAGCACGTTCACCACCGTCGCCGCCGTCAACCCAATCGTCGTGCCGAAGAGAAGCAGCCACACCAGTGGATGTACTTCAATCGCTTCGTGCAGCAAGTTTTCCAGCAGCGCCGTGAGCAGCGTTGCAATCAGCAGCGTACCGAGAATCTCTGCAATCGCCGCCAAGGTAAACAGTACGCGAATATCCAGCTTGCCGCGCCCCTTCTCCTGCTGCTTCATGCCTTAACCACCTTATAGCCCACACCGCGCATGGTTACAATATGAAAATCCGGATTATCACGGAAGCGCTCACGCAGGCGGCCGATGTGCACATCCACCGTGTGGCTGTCCGAATCGGAATCGTAGCCCCAAATGTCGTCCATCAGCTGCTGGCGCGTGAAGATTTTGCCCGGATATGCCGCCATCTTGTAGAGCAGCATGAATTCCTTCTGCGGCAGAATCATGCTGGTTTCGCCGCGCGTCACGGTCAGCGAGTCGCACTCCATCACCGTTTCGCCGATGACCTGCCGATGCTCGTTCATCATCTGCACCCGGCGCAGCAGCGCACCGACGCGCAGCACCATCTCGCTCACGTTAATCGGCTTGACCATGTAGTCATCCGTGCCGGAGAGGAAGCCGAGACGCATGTCGTCGAATGCGTCGCGCGCCGTAATCATCAGCACGGGCGTCATAACGCTCTTTTTGCGCAGCGAGCGCACCAGCTCGTAGCCGTCCATCACAGGCATCATGATGTCCGAAATAATGAGGTCGACATACTCTTCCGCCAGCGCATCCAGCGCTTCCTGCCCGTTTGAGACCATGCGCGTGTGATAGCCGTTTTTCTCCAGCACATGCGAAAACAGCCGGCACAGCTCCGTGTCATCCTCGACGATGAGGATTTTGAACATGCTTTCGCCTCCCTGTCTCCGTCAAGTCCACCAGAGCAGGTGCACCGCCGGCTTCTCCCGCTCCTCGGTGCTGATGTGCAGGCGCACCAGCACCATGCCCGTCATGCACAGCGTACCAAAGCAAATCCACAGCGGCACTTCCATCAGCAGCATCCCCAGCGGCAGCGTGAAGTATGTCACCCGTGTGCGGGACAGGTTCGGCGTAATCCGCAGAATCGTCGAATAGAAGATGAAGATGCACGCCAGCACCAGCACCGGCGTCCAGAATGGCAGCAGCCCCAGCAGGCAGCCGAACGTCGTCGCAATGCCTTTACCGCCCTTAAACGAGCGTGTCGCCGGGAAAACGTGCCCCGCGACCGGCGCGCAGAGCACCAGCGGCGCAAGGGGTGTCAGCAGCGCATCGGGCAGATAGTGCATATACAGCGCCACGGGAACCATGCCTTTGAGCATATCGCCCGCCAGCGTCAGCACCCCGCACCAGAATCCGCCGTGCACAAACGCATTCGCCGCGCCGGGGTTTTTGTCCTTCGCAGCCGACGCAATTTCTTTATGGAACACGCGCGAAAAGACCTCCGCATACAGCACGCAGCCGGAAAGATACCCAAACAGCAGATAAAGCAGGTCACGCACCTGATTCACCGCTCCTTTCGCCTTTCGTTACTTCCAGTTTCGCTTCCATTGCTGACGACGGCGGAAATCGCGGATGCGCTGGATTAAATCGCCATAGAAGAACAGAATAACGTTGAGCAGGCTCATCACCAGCGCCAGAATGCCCCAGAGATTGCTCGTCAGCAGCTGCTGCACAACCGGCAGCAGATAGACCAGCGCCAGCCACTTCATCTTAACCGGAATGATAATCAGGTTGACCTCTGTCTCCGGAAAGAGGACGGCGCACGCCAGAAATAGCGACAAATTAAGGTAGGTGTTCGTCGCATAGCCAGTAATCAGACCGGCGAGAATCGCGCCGAGCATTCCGCAGAGGTAGTATACCGTAAAGCGGAACGTGCCCCATGTGTTCTGCAGTGACGTACCCAGATACCAGTAGAACATGAGCGAAATCAGCAGAAACACAGGCGAGGACGACGGCGGCATGAAGATAAACGACACCAGCCGCCAAATTTGCCCGTGGAAAATGGCTTCACGGTCGAACATCAGGTAATACGACAGGCTGATGTTATACGCCGCCAGCAGATAATCCGCCACATAGGTGACACCCATGCCGATGCAGAGAATCATCATCAGCTTCGGGATGCCGAAGTACCGTCCAAAACGCCGTTCACCACGGCTGAGGAGCTTTTCAAACACAGTCGTTTTCCTCCTTCAAAGGATTCTTTGCAGAGTCCCCTTTCTTTATTCTATTCGACACAGAAGGGCTTTTGTCCTGCTGAATCCACACAGAAATATCATCTTCCTGTCCGTTCTCTTGTGTGGGATTAACTTTTCTTCAATTCCTGTTGACTTTCTTGCAGAGAAAACGGAAATGTCGGGCAAAAGTTCATGGACAATTCACCTTCTTCCTGTATAATAGGGGTGTAAGATGGAAGAAAGAAGGTGTATGGCATGAGCTACATCTCGTTTGAAGATGTCTGCAAGGACTACCCGGCGGGCAACACCGTTGTTCACGCGTCCGATCATGTCAATTTCCAGATTGAGAAGGGCGAGTTCTGCGTGGTGCTGGGACCGTCCGGCGCGGGCAAAACCACCGTGCTGAACCTGCTCGGCGGCATGGACAAAGCGACCAGCGGACGGATTATCGTCGGGGACAAGGAAATTACCGGGCTTCGCTCGCCGCAGCTGACGGAATACCGCCGCCACGACGTGGGTTTCGTCTTTCAGTTCTACAACCTGATGCCGAACCTGACGGCGCTGGAGAACGTCGAATTGGCGCAGCAGGTCTGTGAACGCGCGCTTGATCCGCGTGAAGTGCTGGAGCAGGTTGGGCTGGGACAGCGAATGAACAACTTCCCTGCCCAGCTCTCCGGCGGCGAGCAGCAGCGTGTATCCATTGCCCGCGCGCTATGCAAAAACCCGGCGCTGCTGCTCTGCGACGAGCCGACCGGCGCGCTGGACAGCAAAACGGGCGAACAGGTGCTGGATCTGCTGACCCGTCTGTGCCACGACTACAGCACAACGGTCGTCATCATCACGCACAACGCCAGCATTGCGCCGCTGGGCAACCGCCTGATTCGGATGCGCAACGGCAGCGTGCAGGAAATGACCGTAAATGAACATCCCGCGAAGGTGGCTGATATCACATGGTAACGCAGAGCAGCGGGAAAAAGTATCATGGAACGCTGACGAAAAAACTCTTCCGCGACATGAGCCGCAGCGCCATGCAGTTTCTCGCCATGTTTCTCCTCTGCGCAATGGGCACATGGTGCTTCAGTGGACTGGACGCGAACTGGCGTATGCTGGAGCTATCCACCGAAACGCCGATTGCGCAGAGCAATCTGGCGGATTTCTGGGTGAAAGGATCGTCGTTTGGCAAGAACGACATCCTGAAGCTGCGGAATCTGACCGGTGTGAAGGATGTGCAGGCGCGCGTCACGCTGGAGATGGACTGCCCTGACTTGGGCGACGAAGTGACCCTGATGGTGCACGGCTATGACGGCGACATGCGCATCTGCACGCCGATTATCCGCACGGGCAGCGAGCTTTCCGCATCGGATACGCGCGGCTGTCTGCTGGAGGAGCAGTTCGCGCAGGCGCACAATTTGTCCGTCGGCGACACGGTGAAGGTGTCCTATGGCGGCGTGTCGCTCACCTTTTTCGTGCGCGGCACAATTCTCTCCGGCGAATACCTTGTGACGGCGAAGAACATCACGCCGCAGCCGGACATCTACGGCTACATGTACGTCAGCGCGAAGGCCATGGCGGCGTTTCCGTTCACCGAAATGCTGGTGAAAGCATCATCTGACGCAGACCTGACGCAGGTTCGTGCCGAAATCATGAACACCTGCCCGACGGCGCTGATTGTGGACAAGGACACACACAGCGGCACGCTCTCAGCGCGCAACTTCGTCAGCATGTTCCGCAGTCTGTCCTACTTGTTCCCGGTGTTGGTTTTCGCGGTCGCGGCGATGATTGTCGTCAACACGCTGACGCGCATGATTGAGAATCAGCGCGTGCAGATGGGCACGCTCAAAGCGCTGGGCTACCGCGATCGGCAGATTCGGCTGCACTACCTCAGCTATGCCATCGTGCCGTCCGTCGCAGGTTCGCTGCTGGGCGTGCTCACGGGGCAAATCAGCATTCCGTACATTCTTTGGCCGATTGTCTCGACGAACGTGCGCTATCCGGCGCGCCTTCACGCCCCGATTTCCGGCATCACTTGGCTGATTGCCGTGCTGTCCGTGGTCATGTGTCTGCTGATTTGCCTGCACACCTACAACCGCGCGGCGCGGGAAACGACGGCAAGCCTTTTGCGCCCAAAGCCGCCGAAATCCGGCTCGCGCATCCTGTTGGAGCGGATTCCCCGGCTGTGGGGGCGTTTTTCCTTCAACACGAAGATGATTATCCGCAACATTTTCCGCAACAAGGGGCGTTCATTCCTGTCGCTCGTCGGCATCCTGTGCTGCAATATGCTGATCATCTGCTCCTTCGGCTTGCAGGAATCCATCAACACATTTATTGATGATTACTACACGCACACCCTGCGCTACGACGTGCGCGCAAACCTGATTTCCGGGCAGGCGGCGTCGCTTGACCACTACCGTGAGACGCTGAACGCCATGAAGGTGGACGGCATCATGGAGCAGTCCGTCAGCCTGCGCAGCGAGACGAACCTCCGCTCCTGCCTGCTGACCGTGATGACGGACGATCAAACGTCCATTGCCGTGGGCGAAAACGCAACGTTCCTGACGCTGCCGCGCACCGGCACTGCCATCAGCAAGAAGTTAGCCGAGCTGATGAATGTGGGGCTGGGCGACACCGTGAGCATCTGTCTGCCCGGCGACAGCGACACCATTTCGCTGACCATCAACGCGCTGGCGGACACAAACATCGGTCAGGGTCTGTTCATGAGCAAGGAAGCGTGGGAAGCCTGCCGCAAGGGCGATTTCCAAGTGACGACGCTGCTGATTACCGCGCCGACGCCCGCCTGTTCGCACCTGCTGGAGGAAATGGACGAGGTGGGAACGCTGCTCTATCCGGCGAAACAGCTGGTGGAAATGTCCAGCATTATGGACTCGACAACGGCGGCGTTCACGATTCTGAGCGTTGCGGCGCTGGCACTGGCGTTTATCATCTGCTACAACATGGGGCTGATGAATTTCAGTGAGCGCGTCCGTGATTACGCAACCTTGAAGGTGCTGGGCTACCATCAGAGGGAAATCCGCCGTCTGATGCTGCGCGAGAACAACTACATCTCCATCATCGGTGTTCTGCTGGGAATTCCGCCGGGATTCCTCATCACCACCATTATCCTCAAAATGTGTGAATACGATTCAATGGTTTTCCCGACGCATGTCACCTTTCCGTCCGTCGCGGGCGCTTGCGCAATTACCTATGTGTTCGCGTTCCTGATTCAGTTGCTGCTGACGCGCAAGGTTCGGTCGATTGACATGGTGGAGGCGCTAAAGAGCGTCGAATGACAAGAGAATCAACGAAAGGATGATTTCTGCTATGAAAAAGCTGTTTGCTCTCCTGCTTGCGCTGGCGATGGTCGGGTCTATCGCACTGGCTGACCCGGCTTCGCTCACGGACTGCTCCGTGTCCAGCGGCGTTGTGAATGCGGTGAATTACGTTGATATTACCGCGCCGTTCTCCGGCACGCTCCAGCCCTTCACCTGGGAAGCGGGCGACCTTGTGAACGCGGGCGATTTGCTGTTCTCCATGCGCACAACCACGATTTACGCCACGGAGGATGCGACCGTACAGGCAATTTACTGCGCCGCGGGCGACGACGCTGCTGCCGTTGCCACCCGCTACGGCGGGCTGATTGCCATGCGCCCGGAATCCGAATGGGTGATTGCCGGCAGCATCACGACGGCGTACGACAAGCGCGACAACCGCGTGGTGGACGTGGGCGAAACGCTGTACTTCCGCTCCAACAAGGAAGGGCGCTCGGTCGGCACGGGGCGCGTAACGATGGTGTCCGGCGCGGAATACATGGTGGAGGTGCTCACGGGCGAGTTTGAGCCAGGCGAGATACTCTCCCTCTTCCGCGACAAGAACCGCACTGCCAGCGACCAAGTCGGGCGCGGCGTTGTGAATCGGCGTGACACGCTGACGGCGGTCGGCCAGGGACGCGTGGCGGAAGTGCTGGTGAAGGTGGGCGACCAAGTGAAAAACGGCACACCGCTGCTCCGCCTGATGCCGACTGCTACCACCCCGGATGCTTCCCCGGACATTACGGCAGCGCAGAACGGCGTGATTGGTACGCTCGCCGTGCAGCCCGGTCAGCAGGTGTACGAAGGGCAGCTGCTGGCGCGCCTGATGCTGGTGGATAAGCTGGAAGTCGTCGCGCAGGTGGACGAGGTAAACCTGAAGAACCTTTATGTGGGCGACAAGGTGTCCGTGACGCTGGATATGGACGAGTCGAATGTGCTTACCGGCACGGTTACAGAAATCGGCAATCTCGGCACGACGGTGCAGAATGCCGCGTACTTCCCCGTGCATGTGGAGCTGACGACGAACCAGATTCCGCTGGGCGCCAGCGCGTCGGTATACATTCCGAACAACAAGTAATACTATTTCCAAATTCACCTGCACCAGCTGCTCGTGCCTTGGCGCATTCTCATTTGGAAATAGTATAAAACAAGAAGCAGCTTCCGCCCCAAATTGGGGATATCGGAAGCTGCTTCTTTACTTTCTCAACGGTTTCTCTGCTGCCGCTACCATCGCACGCATAATCTCCGATGGATGCAGCAGTTCGCCGTGCTGCGCCATGCTGTACGTCTGGTTGCCCGCGACAATTACATGATCCAGCACAATGATGCCGACACCCTCCATCAGCTGCTGCAAATAGCGTGTTGTGCAGATATCATCCTCCGACGGCAGTGCAACGCCTCCCGGATGATTATGGCACAATACAACGCTGTGCGCGTTGCTGTTCAATGCGGCTTCCAGCACCAAGCGCGGGTACGCCGTCACCGCTGAAAGCGTGCCCTCCGTCACCTTGCGATTGCAGATAATGCTGCCATCTGCCGTCAAGCAAATGACATAAAACTGCTCCCGCCGGTAGCCCGCCATCATCGTTCGGCAGTAATCCAGCGTCACCTGCCGGCTTTCCAGCTTGCTCCGCACCTGATTCACTTCATCAGAATAGCGGCGGAACAGCGGCAGAATCAGCGAAAGCAGCGTCGCGCTCTCCTCGCCAATGCCGTCAATCAGCATCAGCTGCTCCGGCGACGCTTCCAACACCCGCGGCAGCGACCCGAACACATCCATCAGCGCGTGTGCCGTATCGTTCACGTTGCCGCGCGCGCGGCCATAGAAAAGAATCAGTTCCAGCACCTCATGCTCAGAAAAGCCCTCCAAGCCGCTGATTCTGAACCGCTCCCGCATCCGCTTTCGATGCCCGTCGTGCGTTGCTGCCATCATGTTTCCCTCTTTTTTCGCAAAATCCACGTCTTATTGTAACGCATTTTTTCGTGATGTGCAAGCACTTCTTTTGTGCTTTCGTGCATTCACAAACGCATCAATCTATGATATAATGCGGATAGCATTGGCGAATAAAGACGAAGGAATGGAAGCGCAATGTACTTATCCAACCCGATGGTATCCGTGATTGTTCCGGTGTATAACGCCGAAAGCACCCTGCGGCGCTGTGCCGACAGCATTTTGGAGCAGTCCTATCCCGATTTGGAGCTGATTTTGGTGGATGACGGCAGCAAGGATGCCTCGCCCCTGATTTGTGACAGCTACATGCAGAAAGATGCCCGCGTCCGTGTGATTCACAAGCCCAACTCCGGCGCATCTGCCACGCGCAACCTCGGTATTGCCGAAGCCCGCGGGCACTACCTGCAATTTGTGGACAGCGACGACTGGCTGACGCCCGATGCGACAGAAAAGCTCGTCGCCGCCGCCGAAGCGCATCAGGCGGATTTGGTGATTGCGGATTTCTACCGCGTGTCCGGCAAACTCGTCGCCAGCAAGCACCGGGTGATGCCCGTCGGCGTGATGACGCGGCGGGAGTATGCCAGCAAGATGATGGAGAACCCTGCCAGCTTCTACTACGGTGTACTCTGGAACAAGCTGTACCGCCGGGATTTGGTTGTGCAGCATCACCTCGAAATGAACCCCGCGCTGCGCATCTGCGAGGATTTCATGTTCAATTTGGAGTACCTGCGTGTCGCCCGGTACATCGTTGCCGTGCCGTCGCCGGTATACTACTACGTTCGCACGAAGAACTCCATTGTTTCCCAGACGTATGGCATGACGACGCTGAAAATCCGCTTGGCGGCGTTTGATGAGTACAAGCAGTTCTACATGGATGTGCTGGACGAAAAGGCGTATCAGAAGGCACGCTTGAAGGTCTACCGTTTTCTGGTGGACGTGGCGATGGATGGCGTTGTGCTGCCCAAGCCCGCGCCCGGCACACGCAGCTTGAAAGCTGCCGATTCACCGGAAACGCTCGACGATGATTGGGATTTGTAAACGAAGCCCCTGCACCGCCCATTGGCAACGTGCAGGGGCATTATTCTTTTACACTATTTCCAAATGAGAATGCGCCAAGATGCGCCGCGAATTTTTCACGTTGGCTAACGCGAATGAAACGCAGCGTAGCAGCGCTACGCTAAGTGGAATGAGCGGACGCCAACGGGGAAAAGGCGCAAGCAGATGGCGCAGGTGAATTTGGAAATAGTATTACGCCATTTTGCGTGGTTTGCTCCGACCATAGGCGTGAACCCAGTCCACGACGTTGTAATAAATCAGGAAGATGATGGAGGACAGCCCCCATGTAATCGGGTAAGCCCACGAAATCGTCGTCAATTCCGGGCGAATCGGCACGGCAATGGTGATGTACGTCACGCGGAACACGCACCAGCAGCACAGCATGACAATCATCGGCACAATCGAGCGTCCTGCGCCGCGCAGAACCGCCGCCATTGCGTTGGAGAGCGCCAGCAGGAAGTAGAACGGCGTCATTATCCTCGCGTGCATCGTCCCCAGACGGATAACCTCCTGCACCTGCGCCGCGTCGCCCGACTGGATGAACATCGCAATCAGCGCCGGGATGAAGGCGTAAATCGCCAGACCAATCGCTTCTGCAATGCTGACACACGCAATCAGTCCGAACCGCGCGCCTTTCTTGGCGCGTTCATACTCCTGCGCGCCGAGGTTCTGCCCGATGAAGGTCGTCAGCGCCAAGGTGAAGCTGGTAATCGGCAGGAAGCCAAAACCCTCAATCTTGGAGTACGCGCCGCAGCCCGCCTGCGCCAGTGCGCCGAAATCATTGATGTTCGTCTGCACAACGACGTTCGCCAGCGCAATCACGGCGTTTTGCAGCCCCGACGGAATGCCGATGTACAGCACCTTTTGGAGCATTCGCCCGTTGAAACGGATTTTCCGCGGAATCAGGCGGTAGGATTCCGTCGCCTTCATCAGCTTCCTCAGGCCGAGGAACGCGCTGACCGCCTGCGAGATGACCGTCGCGAACGCCGCGCCGCCAACGCCCATACCCAGCACGCCGACGAACAGCAAGTCCAGCGCAACATTGAGCATGGCGGAAATAATCAGGAAATACAGCGGATGGCGGCTGTCGCCAACCGCTTGGAAAATACCGTTCACCGCATTATACAGAACAGCAAAAATCACGCCGCCAAAGTACACGCGGAAATACTCAATCGAATTCGGCAGCACGTCCGCCGGCGTGTGCATCCAGTCCAGAATTGTCGGTGTCAGCAGAACCCCAACGAGTGTCAGCACGAGACCTGCGACGATTGCAAACGCAACAGACGTATGCACCGCAATCGAAACATTCTCATGATCCCTTGCGCCCCAGAATCTGCTGACGACAACGCCTGCGCCAACGAAAACACCCTGAAAGAAGCCGATGAGCATGAAAATCAGGTTGCCGGACGAGCCAACTGCCGCCATGGCCTCCGTGCCCAGCACATTGCCCACGATAAACGTATCCGCTACATTGTAGAACTGCTGAAACAGGTTGCCCAGAAAGATGGGAATCGCAAAACGAACCATCAGTTTCCAGATGCTGCCCTGTGTCATGTTTGCCGCGTGCGACTGATTTGCCATTTGGTCTATTCACTCCATTGCTATTTTGACAGAAACCAATTTCATCATAACACGTTTCGACAGCTTGTCAACGAGTTCGCGGAAAAAGTTGCCCAGCACGAAAATATTGCGAACGTAAAATTTCGCTTGCAGGGTTGTCATGAGCGGCAAATCATGGTATGATGGTTTTCGGAAAATCCTTTCCAATTATATTAAGGAGTGAAAGGCATGAAATTCTTCATTGACATCCTCAAAGGCATGGTGATTGGGCTTGCCAACATCATCCCCGGCGTATCCGGCGGCACAATGATGGTTTCCATGGGCATCTACGATACGCTGATTTACTGCATCACCCACCTCTTTAAGCAGTTCAAGAAGTCCCTCATGACGCTGCTGCCGTTTGTTGTCGGCATGATTGCCGCGCTGGCGATTCTCTCCAACGTCATCACATGGGCGCTGATGGATGAATTTGCCTCGCTGCCGACGAATACGCTCTTCATCGGACTGATTCTGGGCGGTCTGCCCGCCATTTTCAAGCAGATCAAGGGCAGCAAAAAGCGCGACAGCATCCTTGGCGGCATTCTGTTCGTGCTCTTCTTCGCGCTCGTTATCTTCATGGCAACGCTGAAAGAAACGCAGGATACCGGTGCGGTCATCTCTCTGAGCGTTCTGGAAGTCCTGAAGCTTACGCTGATGGGCTGCATTGCGTCCGCGACGATGGTCATCCCCGGTGTGTCCGGCTCGATGATGCTGATGCTGATGGGCTATTACTACCCCGTCATCGGCGCGATTAAGAACCTTATCAATGCGCTGGTGGCGCTCGATGGTGGCGCGATTCTCTACAACGTGGGCATTCTGCTGCCGTTTGGCATCGGCGTGGTGATCGGCATTTTCGCCATTGCGAAGCTGATTGAGATTCTGCTTGCGAAGTGGAAGTGCATCACCTACGGCGCGATTCTTGGGCTTGTTGTCGCATCGCCGTTTGCCATCCTGATGGGGCTGTCGCTTCCCGGCTTCAACCTCGTGCAGGTGATTGTCAGTGTGCTGACGTTCATCTTGGGCTTCGCCGCCGCGTGGCTGCTGGCACGGAAGGACGAAAAGCCCGCCGCCTGATTTTTGCTAATCGAAAACGCCCCTGTCTGCAATGGACAGCGGCGTTTTTTAATGCTGCGGATGATGCGGATGCGTTATACTATTTCCAGATAAGAATGCGCCAAGATGCGCCGCGAATTTTTCATTCTGGCTAACGTGAATGAAACGCAGCGTAGCAGCGCTACGCTAAGTGGAATGAGCGGACGCCAGAAGGGAAAAGGCGCAAGCAGATGGCGCAGGTGAATCTGGAAATAGTATTAGAACATGTTCTTTCGGCGCATAATAACGAAGGCGAACAGCGTCAGGATGATGGAGATGCCGCAGACTGCCGCAAATCCCCACGCCTGCCTCTCAAACGGTACGGGGACGTTGATGCCCCAAATCGTCATAACCAGCGTCGGCACGGCAAAAAGGACGGTCAGCGCGGTCAGCACCTTCATGGTGATGTTCAGGTTGTTGTTGATGATGGAAGCGAACGCGTCAGTGGTGTTGCTCATAATGTCGCGGTAAATCGAGCACATTTCCATTGCCTGCTTATTCTCGATGATAACATCCTCCAGCAGGTCGGTGTCCTCCGGATAGCGCTTGAGGATATCCTGGCGCATCAGGCGCTCCATGACCAGCGCGTTGCCTTTGAGCGACGTGTTGAAGTAGACCAGTGACTTCTCCAGCTTCATCATTTGCAGCAATTCCTGATTGCGGCTGGTATGCTCCAGCTTTTCCTGAATGTGCTGACTGGTTTTATCAATCTGCTTCAGGTAGGACAGGAATCGGCCGGCATTGCGCTGGAGAATTTGCAGGATGAAGCGGGTACGCTTGAACGTCCAGAAATTGCGAATGCGCTCCTCAGTAAAGTCGTTGATGATGGGCGTATCGCGCGTGCAGACGGTGATAATCACCTCGTCGCACAGCACGATGCCCAGCGGAATCGTGCTGTACACATAGCCCGTGCCCTCGGTATCAACATACGGAATATCCACGATAATCAGCGTCTGCTGCTTATCCGAGTCGTAGTCAATGCGGGCGGATTCCTCTTCGTCCAGTGCAGCGGGCAGAAAGGTCGGATCAAGGTTGAAGCGGGTGGTCAGACCATCCACTTCCTCCTTCGTCGGGCTTTGCAGATGCACCCATACGCCCTTTTCCAGCGTCGTGCATTCGGTCAGATGATCCTCGATGGTCTTGAAGATTCTTCTCATGTTAGTGCTGCGTCCTTTCAACATTTCCGAAGGAAGGCAGCGCGGTCGGCATCAGTCAGCCGTCAGAGCGCTGCCGATGGGCTCAGGGGTACTATACGGATCACCGTCCATGCGGTCAGACACTCCTTTCCGGCGTTCGCGGGCTGCTTGCCCGAAAGCCACGCCTTTTATCTTACGCCCATTTCCCGCAATTGTCAACGGGGTATGCCGCAAGAAATCAGAAAATGGTGCTTCATATTTATTATCTGCCTCGCCTGTGCCCTCCGGAAATCGTATAAACGACACGCAGATGCTTTCGCAAATGCTGTTCCTGTGCTGTTTTCGGAGGAAATTTTAGAGAATCAGACGAATTTGCAGAAGAATTTTGTTTTTCCTATGGCTTTTTTACAAAATATCAGTATAATAGAATAAGGAACTCAGCTTAGACTTTTTCAATCAGCGGGAGGTTAGTCCCTATGACCTGTGACCTTCAACGGGCAAACGTGTGGAAGCGCATCTCGGCTTTTTTGTTCGATGTGATTCTGCTGGCGATTGCCTGCGTTCTTTGTGCGTGGGGATTATCAGCCCTGCTGGGATTCGACGCGCAGTACCAGACGCTCATGGCGCGCTATCAGGCCGCGGCGGACGCGTGCGGGCTGGACATGTCCATCATGACCCAGACATACAGCACCCTGACTGACGCGCAGCGGGCGCTGGTGGAACAGGCGAACGCCGTGCTCGCCGCTGATGAAACTGCCGTTCATGCGTATGGCATGGTCATTCAGCTGTCGATTCTCATCGTCAGTTTCGGCGTACTGTCGGGTTATCTCCTATTAGAATTCCTCGTTCCGCTCCTTTTCAAAAACGGACAAACCTTGGGCAAAAAGATATTCGGTGTGGCACTGATGCGCAATGACGGCGTGAGAATCGGTCATGTGACGCTTTTTGTCCGCACAGTGCTGGGCAAATACGCGGTGGAAACCATGATTCCAATCATGGCGGTGATGATGCTGTTCTTCGGCAATCTGAATATCGTTGTGCTGGGCATTGTGCTGATTCTCTCCGTCGCGCAGTTTTTCCTCTTCCTCGCCACGCGGAAACATTCGCTGATTCACGATCTTCTTGCTGATACCGTCGCGGTTGATATGGCCAGCCAGATGATCTTCAATTCCACCGATGAGCTGGTTGCTTACAAAGCCAAACTCCAAGCAGAAAAGGTCGCGCATCAGACGTACTAAGGCACCACCGCGCAAATCCATCCCGCGCGGCTTTCAGACGATACTTCCACCCGCTTCAAAAGCGGCGAAGGCATGTCACTACGATGACAAAGGGCAAAGAAAGGGGATTCTATGAAAATCGTTTTGCAGAACCTGACCAAAATCTTCCCGAGCCGCAACAAAAAGTCCGGCGAAGAAGTGGTAGCAGTCAACAATTTTGACTTTACCATCCCGGATGGAAAGCTGATTGGTCTTCTTGGCCCGTCCGGCTGCGGCAAAAGCACGACGCTGTACATGATTAGCGGTCTGCAAAAGCCATCCAGCGGAAAAATCTTCTTCGGGGAGGACGATGTGACCGATCTGTCCACGGAAAACCGCGGCATTGGTCTGGTGTTCCAGAATTACGCGCTCTATCCCCATCTGACGGTCAAGCAGAACATCCTCTTCCCTTTGCAGAACCTCCGCGGCAAGGACAAGATGACCAAGGGAGCCATGCTGGAGCGTGCGCATGAGGCCGCCCGACTGGTGCAGATTGAGGAACTGCTGGAACGCAAGCCCAGCGAACTTTCCGGCGGTCAGCAGCAGCGCGTTGCTATCGCCCGCGCGCTGGTGAAGATGCCCCGCGTGCTGCTGCTGGACGAGCCGCTGTCCAACCTTGACGCCCGCCTGCGCCTGCAGACGCGCGAGGAAATCCGCCGCATCCAGAAGGAAACGAAGATTACCACCGTTTTCGTCACGCACGACCAAGAAGAAGCCATGTCCATTTCCGACATGATTGTCGTTATGAAGTCCGGCGTGGTGCAGCAGATCGGCAAGCCGCAGGATGTCTATGACAACCCGGCAAACCTGTTTGTTGCGAACTTCCTCGGCACGCCGCCTATCAACATCTTCACCGGCCATGTTAAGGGCGAGCGTCTGTTCATCGGCGCGGACAATGTGATGGATGTGCCCGGCGTGAAGGATCAGGACGTGTTCGTCGGCATCCGCCCCGAAGGCTTCATCCTCGACATGGAATTCGGCACGCTGTGCTGCAAGCCGCAGAACGTCGAGGTCATGGGGCGCGACGTATCCGTCGTCTCCACGCACGAAGCCTCCCAGAAGCCGATGGTGCGTTCCATCATCGACGCGGACAACAAGGTAGATGCTTCCGCCGATGTCGTGCGCTACCGCATCAAGCCGCACAAGCTCTTCCTGTTCACGCGGGATGACGAGGGCGTTCGCATTCCGTTCGAGGTGAAGTAAGATGGTAGAAAGCAAGCATCAATGGAAAGCATGGCTCTATCTCGCCCCCGCCATCGTGCTGCTGCTGGTCTTTACGGTCTGGCCGATTATCAACACGGTGCGACTGGCATTCCTGAATGACTACAACAGCCTGAGCGAAGTCGGCGGCGCCACCTTCACCGTTGGCATCAAGAACTTCCAGACGGTTATCGGCGACAGCGGCTTCAAGACGGCGCTGAAAAACACGATGCTCCTGTGCCTGTTCACCGTGCCGATTTCGACGATTCTCGCGCTGCTGATCGCGGTTGCGCTGAACTCCATCAAGCCCCTGCAAAAGGTACTGCAAACCATCTTCTTCCTGCCCTATGTGACCAACTCCATCGCCATCGGCATGGTTTTCGCCGCGATGTTCAATATCATCGGTATGCCGCACATGGAGCGCCTGATTCAGACCAAGGGCATTGTCAATAATGTCATTGAGCTTTTCGGCGGGCACTACGTCAACTGGATTAACCAAGGCTCGGAATACTGGGCGAACATGTTCGTCATGATTGTCTACATCGTGTGGAACGCGCTGCCCTTCAAAATTCTGGTGCTGCTGGGCGGTCTGCAGGGCATCAACAAGCAGTATTACGACGCGGCAAAGGTGGACTCTACTCCCCGCTGGCGCGTGTTCACCAAAATCACCGTGCCGCTCCTCTCTCCGATGATTGCCTACGTCGTCATCACCGGCTTCATCGGCGGCTTCAAGGAATACACCAGCATCGTCGGCATTTTCGGCGAGACCATGGGCCCTGCGGGCGACGCGGGACGCATGAACACCATCGTCGGCATGATTTACGATGCGCTGCCGAAGTCCAACTACGGCGTGGCCAGTGCCGCTGCGCTGATTCTGTTTGCGATCATCTTCGTCGTGACGATGATCAACATGCAGGTCAGCAAGAAGCGCGTGCATTATTGAGAGGTGCAGTATGTCCGAAAAAGATTTCACCATCATGCATTCGCGGAACATGCAGCAAGTCAGCGTCACCCAGCGCATCACGAAGGTGCTGACGCTGTTCATCACCTATGCTTTCCTCATTGTGATGGCGCTGATTGTGCTGTTCCCGTTCTACTGGATGATTATCTCTTCCCTGAAGTCGCTGGATGAATACCGCGCGTCCGTGCCGACGTTCTGGCCGCGCATGGTGCTCATCAGCAACTACGCCGATGCGTTCTCCACCGGCAATCTGGGCCGCCTGTTCCTCAACACCGCCTATGTCGGCATCGTCTCGACGATGCTGTCCCTGATTATCACCATCCTGACGGCGTTCGCGTTTGCCCGGCTGGAATTCAGGGGCAAGAACGCGCTGTTCGGCGCGCTGCTGGCGACGATGATGATTCCCGGCGAGCTGTTCACCATCACCAACTACCAGACGATTTTCATGCTCGGCTGGCAGAACACCTACACGGTGCTGATTGTGCCGTTCCTCGTCAGCGTGTTCTACATCTATCTACTGCGCCAGAACTTCCTGCAGATTCCGAACGAACTGTATCTGGCGGCAAAGGTAGACGGCACGAGCGACTTCAAGTACCTGTGGAAGGTCATGGTGCCGCTCTCCCTGCCGACGCTGATTTCCATCACCATCCTGAAAATGATGGGCGCATGGAACTCCTACGTCTGGCCGCGTCTGGTGGCGAATGACGATGCGCACAAGCTGATTACCAACGGTCTGCGCAACGCCTTCAACAGCTCCACCGGCGAAACGAATTATCCCGTGCAGATGGCGGCAGTCGCGATGGTGTCGTTCCCACTGTTCCTCGTGTTTATTTTCCTGCGCAAGTACATCATGTCGGGTGTCAGCCGCAGCGGTATCAAAGGTTAATCGGCGGATTTCCGCCTTTAACAATTTTTTGTCTCCCTCGACCAGAAAGGAAGGAAAGACACATGAAGAAGTTCCTCTCTCTTCTCATAGCGCTGACCATGCTGATGGCCTGCACTGCTTGCTTCGGTTCTGCTGAATCTGCAAGCGATCCCGCTGCTTACGACGGCAGCGAGGTGAACATCACCTTCTACAACACGATGGGCTCCAACCTGACCCCTGTGCTGGATACGTACATCGAAGAGTTTAACAAGCTCTACCCGAACATCCATGTCAGCTACACCTCCGTTGGCGGCTACGATGATGTCCGCGACCAGATTTCCAAGGAAATCACCGTCGGCGGCCAGCCCAACATCGCTTACTGCTACCCGGACCACGTTGCCCTGTACAACCTCGCGCGTGCGGTGCAGCCGCTGGATGCTTACATTGACAGCACGGCGACCATCACCCGCGCCGACGGCACGACCGAAACCTTCGGCCTGACGCAGGAGCAGAAGGACGACTTTATTTCCGCGTACTACGAGGAAGGCCGTCAGTTCGGCGATGGCAAGATGTACACGCTGCCGATGAGCAAGTCCACCGAAGTGCTGTACTACAACAAGACGTTCTTCGACGCGAACGGCCTGACCCCGCCCACCACTTGGGACGAGATGGAAGCGCTGTGCAACAAGATCGTCGAAATCGACCCGTACAGCATCCCGCTGGGCTATGACTCCGAGAACAACTGGTTCATCACCATGACGGAGCAGCTCAAGACCCCCTACACAAGCGCCACCGGCGAACACTTCCTGTTCAACACGCCCGAAAACCGCGCGTTCGTGAAGCGTTTCGCGACGTGGTACAATCAGGGACTTGTGACGACCCAGACCATCTATGGCAGCTACACCTCCGGTCTGTTCGTCTCCGACTCCGGCATCAAGAGCTACATGTCCATCGGTTCTTCCGCCGGCGCAACGCATCAGCGTCCGACCAAGGGTGCGGACGGCAACTATCCCTTTGAAGTGGGCATCACGACCATCCCGCAGGTGGATGCCAGCAGCGCGAAGGTCATTTCTCAGGGCCCGAGCCTGTGCATCTTCAAGAAGTCCAATGCGCAGGAAGTGGCCGCTTCCTGGCTGTTCGTCAAGTACCTGACCACCACGGTTGATTTCCAGGCTGAATTCTCCATGGCGTCCGGCTATGTGCCGGTCATCAAGTCCGTTGCGAACAACGAAGTCTATGCGGAATTCGTTGCGGGCGCGGACGGCGGCGACAACGTGGCGGCGCTGGCGGCGAAGGTCTGCCTGGAGCAGGTTGACGCTTACTACACCTCTCCTGCGTTCCCCGGCTCTTCCGAAGCACGCAGCCGCGTTGGCGAACTGATGGCGGGCTGCATGACGGATGCTGCGGCACTGGGCGACCTGACCAAGCCGGAAAACGATGCGAAGCTGGACGAGCTCATCCAGAAGCGCTTCGACGAAGCTATCACCAAGTGCGAACAGTCCATCGCGGGCTTTGGTATCTAAGGCGCGCAGATGAAAACACTCCGCAATCTATTTTCCCTGCTGCTGACCCTGACGCTGCTGCTCTGCACGGCGTCAGGCGCGGCGGCGGAAACCACCGATGACGGCTTTGTGGACTATGTGGCGCAGCTGAAGCTGAACATGTCCTCCGCAACCGCCAAAACCAGCGCGACCGTCAGGACGCATGTGGACGGCGACACGGTGCATTTCGATGTGCCGGAAAACGTCTGCGCGGACGGTGTGCTGAAAGCGCGCTTTCTGGCGCTGAACACCCCCGAATCCACCGGCAAGATTGAGGAATACGGCGTTGCCGCGTCGCATTTCACCCAGGAGAAGCTCGCTTCGGCAGTGTCCATCATCTTGGAATCGGATTCTGACCGCTGGGAGCTTGACTCCACTGGCGGCCGGATGCTGGTCTGGGTGTGGTATCAGCCGTCGGAAGGCGCGGAATACCGCAACCTGAATCTGGAGCTGCTGCAAAACGGCTATGCCCGCGCGTATTCCACCGCGAACAACCAGTACGGCAGCATCTGCTCAAGCGCGCTGGATCAGGCGCGGCAATTCAAGCTGAACCTCTACTCCGGTCAGCCTGACCCCGATTTCTACTACGGCGACGCCATCGAGCTGACCCTGCGCGAACTGCGCTGCCATCCGGAAGCGTACCAGAACAAGAAGGTCGCTTTCAACGGCATCGTCACGCTGGCGCACAACAATTCGGTGTATGTCGAAAGCCTTGACGTGGAGAGCGGCATCGTCTTCGGCATCTCCGTCTACTACGGCTTCAACCTCAGCGGCAAGGGTCTGTCGATTCTCACCCCCGGCAATGAAGTGCGCATCGTCGGTTCGGTGCAGTACTACGCGGCGGGTGACCAGTGGCAGATTTCCGACGTCTCCTACCGCATGATGAAGCCGAAAGACCCCGGCAACATTCAGCTGCTCAGCGAAGGGCACGAGCCGTACTACACCGAGACGACGCTCGCCCAGTTGATGTCGCAGACCCTGCTGACGGACGAAAATGGTGAGGAAGCTGCCTATGCTCATGCGGATTTGGCGCAGAACACAAGCGCCGAGCTGCACAAACTGCATGTGCTGTCCATCAGCCGGGACGACGAAAACAGCCGCGCGTATCTGACCGTCGAACAGGACGGACAGCAGATGAGCGTAATTGCACCGTCGTCTTTCGTGACCGATGAGATGGTGGGGCAATCCATCACCGTGCGCGGCTTTATCGAGCATTCGAGCGGCAACGTCGCTGTGCGTGTCTACGAAACCGGACTCCTTCTCGCAGAATAACACCCCTGACAATCAAGGAAAGGGAGAAAACAATCATGAAGAAATTCCTTGCGATGCTCATGCTGCTGGCGATGTGCTTCAGCTGCGCCGCGATGGCGGAAACCACGGATGAAGATCTGGCAGCGGCCAAGACGTACCTGTTCATGATGTACAAAGATCTGCCGGAAACGACGATGAGCGACTACGAAGTGGTCGGCGTCATCAACATCGGCGGCATCGAATTCCCGATTACGTGGACGGCGGACAGCGACACCATCAAGATTGTTCCGCAGGACAACAAGATGGTCACCATCGATGTGGATGAAAAGAATCCCGAAGAAGTGACCTACACCCTGACGGCCACCCTGTCGAACGCTGCTGGCGAAACCGTGAGCGTGTCCTTCGCGCACAAGGTGCCTGCTGCGATGATTCTGGAAGGCATGAGCTACGAAGAAATCGTGGCGGCAGCGTACTCGCTGGAAGCGGGTCTGGCGCTGGAAGACACCCAGCGTCTCTACGGCACGGTGACGAAGATTGACACCCCGTGGAGCGACGAATACAAGAACATCACCGTCACCATTCAGGTGGGTGAACTGGCGGATCAGCCCATCCAGTGCTACCGCCTGACCGGCGAAGGCGCGGAAAACCTGCAGGTGGGCGACGCGATTACCGTCGAAGGCATCCTGAAGAACTACAAGGGCACCATCGAGTTCGACAAGGGCTGCGTGCTGGTCGGCTACGGCGAAATCGTCAGTCAGAAGGCGATTGTAGACGCGGCTTACGCGCTGGAGTCGGGCGTTGCCATGACGGCTCCGACTGCGCTGGTGGGCGAAGTGGTTTCCATTGACTCCGCGTGGAGCGACGAATACCAGAACATCACCGTGACCATCGTCTGCGACGGTCTGACCGAACAGCCCATTCAGTGCTATCGTCTCTCCGGCGAGGGCGCGCAGGCGCTGGAAGTCGGCAGCGTGGTCGGCGTGTACGGCACGATTAAGAACTACAAGGGCACAGTCGAGTTCGACAAGGGCTGCGTGACCGTTCCTGCAGACTCCGTAGCGAGCGTCCGTCTGGCAGTGAGCGCCTACGCGCTGGAAGCAGGTCTGTCCATGAATGACGATTCCACCATGACCGGCGTCATCACCAGCATCGACACCGCTTGGAGCGACGAGTACAAGAACATCACCGTGACCATCGTTCCCGGCGGTCTGACTGACTATGCGGTGCAGTGCTACCGTCTGTCCGGCGAAGGCGCGGAAACGCTGGCGGTCGGCGACACCATCACCGTGAGCGGCACGATTAAGAACTACAAGGGCACGATCGAATTCGACAAGGGCTGCACGCTGGACGCTGTGGTCAAGGCGGAGTAATCGTTTCCTAACAGAAGGGGAATCCTGCATCAGCGGGACTCCCCTTTTTCTGTACGCAAAACGCCGTGCTTCCGATCTTGGAAACACGGCGTTTGATACTATTTCCAGATAAAAATGCACCAAGATGCGCCGCGAATTTTTCATTCTGGC
>ENA-OOZY01000761-OOZY01000761.1-human-gut-metagenome-genome-assembly--contig:-NODE-761-length-21999-cov-4.006425_pt1 | contig 21999 bp, 30 predicted proteins | sample MGYA00241047_ERZ501410 | MGnify/ENA primary metagenome ERZ501410 (study PRJEB25962, sample SAMEA2042621) | human gut metagenome | biome: human gut; feature: human-associated habitat; material: faeces... | reverse complement strand
AGGTGACAGTGTGCTTACCGCCGATGCCACACGAAACATATGGGATATGGCAAGCGATCCGTCTGACTTTATCGGTAAGAATTTGATGAATAATAAAATACTTTCTGGTATTGAGCCGTATGTAAATGTTGACAATAGCCGAATTGAAAAAGTTGAATTTATTTTACCGAATGTTCAAAATTATGAGGACATAATGAATCGTGCAAGAAAAGATATGAAATTTGAAGGCATGATTCAAGCTATGACAGTTCGTAGGCTGACAGGTGGAAGTTCTCTTGCAAAACATAAATATAAATGGTAGTTAAAAGGTGGGATTCTTGCCCCCACCTTTTATAACAGAAAGGAAACAGAAAGATGGAAAATAAGACATTAGTACAAAAATTAAACAGTCAGATTACAGAGTTAAAAGCTGATAATAAAGCTCTCACGGCAAAAGTTCGCAAGTATGAGTCTATCATAGAGGACACAGCCAAAGCAAAAAAAAATTATGAAACAGAATTAAAGGCTTGTCGGAAACTGGCAGCAGCCTATACCGAAGCCGTCAAAGAAGCGCAAAAAACAAAGCGTGACTTAACAGAGCAGATGGAAAAGGAAATTCAGAATTTCCGTAAACAGTCAAAAAAGATTTTAGAGGGGTAAAATATGAGAGTAACACAGGACGATTTTTATAAAAGAATTGCGAAGAAATGCGATTGCCCGAATTATGTCGCAGCTAATTACGTGAGGGCAGTTTTCAATGAAATCGCCGATATTCTTCTCGATGAGGATTCATTGACTATAGAGAAGTTCGGAAGATTTGAGACATATAGGACAAAAGCACGTGTAGGAACAGATCCGAACACATTAGAGAAAAAATATTGGAACAGCAACAGAGTGGCGAAATTTAGCCCTAGCATGTTCCTGGCGAATCGGTTAAGGGCTGCCGAATAAAGCCCAATCATTGTGAAATTTCTTCAATAGACAATTTCAAAGCATGGTATAAAACCATTATTTTATCATTCATTTCAATTTGTGAGAGTAAGTGTTAAATGCGCTTGCTCTCATTTTTTTACGCTTTACGGCAGCAGAAAAGCCGATTATAATATTTGTAAAAGGTAGGTGGATATAATGACAAATCAAGAGATAAGAGAAGCAATTATAAATGCCGATATAAAAGCACCACTATTTGAATATGTGCGTAAATCCGGCAAAGTTCCCATCAATAAACCCGGCATGACTAAAGAAGAGGTTGGAAATTGGCTTGATGAAATCCATGATTTCTATATCAGGGATGGAAAAGAGCATAATGACATAGCGGTTTTTGCGATTACCAGATTGAATCTGCATATTATCGCCTGCGATTTTATTATGAAGTATTTAAAGGATCATCTTACAATTCCGGCACACCGCCAGGAAGACACATGGGATCGTATAGATGATGCACTGCAAGAGATTACGCCGGATGAAGTTGTTGCAAGAATTCCGTGGAGAGATTGGAAAGAGTTGCTTGTGGGAAATGATTGATTGATGGCATTATAAAAGGGAAGCGTTGGCCTCCCTTTAATCTTTTTTGTTGGTTGCATCTGTTGGAACTTTGATATTTAATGTATCGTCATTTTTGACAATTTCCAATTTTTCAATCTGCATGTCATCCATAAGGCTTGCCAATATGTCCAGACCAACGGAAGCAGAATTTTTTGTGATTTTATTAAACGTATATGAGTTAATGATATTAGCCTTTTCTTGCCCTGCCTTGATGGAATGTGTTGTATATCCGCATTCTTTCATCAAAGAAGATAACTCGTCATAATTATATTTTACAGCCGTTTCATTTTTCTTGCTGTTATCCCAATCTCTTTTTGCTCTATCGTATGTCATTCATATCCCTCTCTTGATATATCTAATTTATAGTTATATTATACATAAAGAAAGCAAAAAATTCAATATGTGTGCAGCCATTTATTATCGTTTGATTATAAGAAAAAGGGCAGCAGTTATGCCACCCTTTAACTGCAGAACACTTGTATTAAGCAAATACCTAATCAGCAAGCATATCGAGTGAACGCTTACCCATACTCATATAAACTACTGGTTAGGGAAAACTCATTTTCTGAAACAAGTGTCTGCATTTATTATACAGAACCCCTATTTTTGCCACTCCCAACCAGTGTATAATTGGAGAGTCCGAATATCCGCATATTTACATACTTGCTACGGAAGACTGGGTGGGACGGGGTGTACCATACCCCAGGGATTAGAATAAGTGTTCTGCATAATCCCCGTCATGCCGATAGGACAGCAATAAATTATTTGTATTTGTTTTTAAGTTCTTCTTCAAGGTCTAACAGTTCTTCATATGTCATAAATCCCCAGGTTAAAAAAGGGATCTTAACATTGCATTCATCCATGATTTTCATAGCCAATTTTTCGCACCTTTTAAAGTCTTTGTACGCTTCTGAATCTTGTTTTCTTTTAGCTATTTTTTCTCCTTTCCGCAGTTTTATCACTGCTAGATTTGTTATTCAAAAAATCTAATCAATGTTTGAATTTCTGAATCAGAAATTTTAAATTCTTCGACAGGCTCATAATATCCATCTTCATTGCTCATATCCATAGTAATCGCATTTGTTCTTTGATCCAGCCAGATGATGTAATTGACAGAGTTGTTGATGTTTTCAAAAAAATTATTCACTCTAACACCGATTCCATCAAGTGTATCAATGATATCTTCCGGGCGTGCTGCTGAAAGAATGTCACTAATATTATTCGTGCAAGTTGAAAGTGTTCCGTCATTTCTGTAAATTAAAAACTGCATGTTTTCTCCTTCTCCCCGTATCGCCAGATAGGACAGCGAAAAAGTATTTACTTTACATATAATCTTCTATACTGGCTGATTCGCTGGTATTCTGCCAGTGATCCAAGATCTGCTTCAAGTTGTTTTGTATCGACTGTACGGCGTTCACAAGTTGATAATTTAATGGTGAAATCTTTGCCGGTTTCTGCAAGTTCATTACTATCCATGTAGCCGATGATCTCACGCTCAATATCTTTGAGCTGTTCTTCAAGATCTTCTTTCAGTGCTTTCAAACTTCTGTAGTCAGCTACAGCCTTTTCAAGTTCGTTCATTGTTCTACACATATGTTTGTCCCCTCTTTCTTTATAATATGGAAGCTAATGCAATGACCTGAGATTCTGATAAGTGATCCATCACACATTCATCACCCTTGTAAAGCTCATATTCATTTGTTAATGTTCCATAAAATCCATCGAACTGATTCATAATGAAATAACCTTTATTATTTAAAGTTCTTTCTGCATCTTTCATTTTATTAGCCTCCTAATCTTTAAGATAGCAGCAGCCCCGGCAGGCTTTAAACATCTAGCGTTCTACTCAGTGCATCTCAATCTCTCTTATCCTGTTTCCCGGTGTTACGTTGCCTTCTTGCTTTCCCTTTCGGTACTCCCTTCGACCTTCGCTGTTTGCTCTGTTCTTTAACTGTCTTTATTGTATCACTAAAAATTAGATACGTCAATAAAAAGTATCTAAAAATTAGTTACAAATAGTGGTGTCTAAAATTTAGATATATTGGTTATTCTGCCGATAGACATATCTAAAAATTAGAGATATAATAATATCAAGATCAAGATAGGAAGGGGAAACAAACATGACATACTTTAAAAATATTAAAACATTAGAGGAACTCAGAAAAGAATATAAGAGACTGGTTAAAGAGAATCACCCAGACAACGGCGGTTCTGAGGAGATCATAAAGATTATAAATGTAGAATATGAGATCAGTTTTCATATATTAGAAAAGACCGATACAGCTTCTAATAAATATAATATGAAGGAAGATGAAATGTTAAGAGCCGTTATCAATGCGATTATCAATTTCAATATTGAAATTGAAATCTGTGGTTCATGGATCTGGGTTTCCGGCAGCACATACAGTTGCAAAGATGATTTGAAGAATAACGGCTTCCACTGGGCAAGCAAGAAAAAGATGTGGTTCTGGCATGATCCAGAAGCCCCGGTTAAAAGCCACGGCAAGACCTCCATGAATGACATTCGCACTAAATACGGATCAGAGGTTATTAAATCTGCCACAACACAAATGTTCATATCTGCATAAGAATAGAGGGCGAAAGCCCTTTATTTTTTTGAATGTAGAATATAAAGAAGGAATCTGATAGTTTTTTTCTTGAAAAGACTATCAATTTCTCATTCTATAGTTATTTTTTTCTAATCGAACCTCTAAAAGTACACAATAAAACCCATAATACAACAATAGAACAAATGTTCGTTAAAGAAACTGGATATAAAACATAGTAATATAGTAGGAAAAAGAATCTTTTCGGTTGAATCTTGCGACTTTTCTATGTTGTGTATCAAAAAACTTGTAACAATTCATGCTGTATGTTCTTGTGTTGTTCATGCGCTTGTTTCTGTACTCCCTGATAAGCTAGATATAACAGTCAGTTGGGCAGCAGTAGTTATAAATATATGTGGTTCATAACTTAAAAGTATTGACACTGGTTTCATAACATGGTATCATAAGTACATAAGATAGTACCAAAACTTAGTGTCATAAATAAAAGTTTCAAAACATGGTGTCATAAGTAAAGGAGGATCACAATGATTTATGGTTATGCCAGAGTAAGTACAAAGGGACAAGCAAAGGACGGTAACAGCTTAGAAGCACAAGAGAAAGCGTTGACTGCTGCCGGAGCAACACAGATATATAAAGATGCATTCACAGGAACAAAGAAAGAAAGACCTGAACTAAGTAAGCTGTTAGCAGTAGTTAAAAAGGGAGATAAGATAGTAGTTACTAAGCTAGACCGAATAGCAAGGTCAGCCATTCAAGGAATGGAAATGATAGATGATCTACTGTCAAAGGGTGTATCTGTTCATATCCTGAACATGGGAGAATTAAATAATACACCTTCGGGTAAGCTGATCCGCAATATCTTCTTAGCTTTTGCAGAATTTGAAAGAGATATGATCGTTGACAGAACACAAGAAGGAAAGGCAGTTGCAAAGGCAAATGCACAGGCAAAGGGCGAAAGATTCATTGAAGGAAGACCAGAAAAATTTGATGCTATGCAGATTGAAAACGCTTTGAATTTGCTTGAAACACATTCATATGCCCAGGTTGTTAAGCTAACAGGCATAAGCAAAAGTACATTGATTAGAGCAAAGAAAAGAAAGGAAGCTGGGGAATAATCCGGGGAGAGCCTTGTGGGAACACAGGGTTCTTTTTTTGCCTGGAAAAAATTTTGTAGAAAATTATTTTTGAAGGGTGGGGGCTATGTTTACATTTTTGAAGCGTTTTCATTCGTTTATAATCTGCTTCGAGGTCTATCTCACTCTCAAACCCCAATTATACAACTCGAACATGATTCAAATAAAAAACTACCATTTATATAAGAAGAAAGACAGTTTTGTTGTTGAGCCGGATGAGCCGGTACGATGTAGTTGTGGTGGCAAAGTAATTAAGCGTGGAAGCAAGGGCAGATATATCATAAATAATGAAGGTGTGCGCAATCGTTACATATTAAAAAGGGTGTATTGTCCGGCATGTAATAAATTGCATATGGTTGTGCCGGATTTTATAGAGCCATATAAGCATTATGATAAGAATGTGATAGATGGTGTGCGAAACAATACGAACAAATGTTCTGCTGCCGATAATGCCACTTTATACCGTTGGAAAAAGTTATAAATGCACCCACTTTGCATATAGATTTGATTGAAAAATTGATAGACTAATGACAGGAGGAACGACATGAAGAAGCGAAAGATTTGTATAGTTGTAGTGTTGCTCTTGTTGTGCGGTCTTATTATATTTTTTCTTTTTGGTCGGTCTGATAATAAGAGTCTGCTGCCAACTGACGGAATTGCTGTAGAGTGGGATGGTGAGCAAAAATTACCAACTGGGGTAAAGACAGATGATAAAACGATTAAGATTCCCGGTATCGGTTCACTTACCTTTATTGCCAACCAAAAAGAACAGAAGGTGAATTTTTATAATCCGAAAGAAAATGATTGTCTTTTTCGCATGACTTTATATGTAGATAACGAACAATATTGGCAATCGGGCTATGTTGATCCGGGCAAAGGGTATTATGATATTACACTTGATGATACTTTGGAATCTGGCGATTATAGCGGAGCTTTGCTGATTGAATGTTTCAAGGATGAAGGTACAGCGTTAAATAATGCAAGAGTAGAATTTGATTTAAAGGTGGTGGAGGAATGAGAAAGAAGTTAATAGGAATGATGATGGCTTGTGTCTTGTTGATTGGTTCTGTTATGCCTGTATCTGCAACAGAAGTAAGAGTTGATGGACAGAGCGTAGATGTTCAGGTAGAACATGACAATAAAAGCTCATTTTGTATAAATATTCCAGAAAGTATTTATTTGGATGACAGCACAGGATATTATTTTACAGCTAGTTTGATGAATATTACATCATCAGAAAGAGTATGTATATATGCAAATGAAAAAACTATTCCGATGCATAATGAAGCTGGTGATCCAGGTACATTATATTTATATGGTGCTGATAACGGTGCGGTAGCTAATTTTGAGACGGGGCAGATGCAATCAAATACACCAATGTATAGTTCATTTGATGCAGTTTCGGCAGGTCATTATACGGGTACAGCCACATTTGTAATTCGGCTTGAATCAAAAAACTGAATAATTTCAAATAAATTGAGGGCGTGCCAATTGGTGCGTCTTTTTTGAATATTACTTATTGAAAAATTGGTTTCCGGCATCTCTTGACAAATTTGGAAAATGCGATAAAATGAGGGAAAATAAAGCGAAAGAATTCAAAACGCAATGTAATATTACATAACAACCTATAAAAAAAAGGTGTGGAACACAACTTTAGAAAACTCCTTTTTGACGGTTGTATTTTTTATACCTTTTTTGGAAAGGTTATTAAAACATGGAAGAAAATTTAATTGATAAAGTAAAAGGATTGAAGTGTGAAAGTAATTATGCTACAATGTCGAAAGAGAGCTTGATAGAAAGATGTCAATCTCAGGATAACATCTTCAAACAGATTATTGATAACATAAAACTGAATAATAGTGCCATGCTTGGTAAAAGTGATATTATGCAGATATATCACTGTGAGAGCAACAAAGCCCTTAAAATATTGAAAGTGATGTTTAACATGGGTTACGGGAGCAAAATTGGAAAAGAATATTATGCTTCAAAGCAGTCACATGATGCTTTTATCAAAGATATGGCAGGGAAAGAGGTATTTATATAATGTTTAGAGATATTTCAAATATCACTTTTAAATATCACTTTTGCGACAGAGGGAGCTAAGAACGCCTAGATTACTGGATAAAATAAACGACTTATGTATAGTCGTAAACTACAAATAAGCCTTGAAATTTGTGAAAAGTAAATAAATAAAACGTATCAAAACGTCACTAAATGCAATGAAATTTGGCAGTATTGTCCAATTGAAAAGTGTTTGGTGACGTTTTATTATATAACTAATATCACTTTTAAGTATCACTTTGAACGGCTTGAGAATATATCACTTGAAAAAGTGATAGTAGTGTGAATGGAGGTTATATAATGGGCAGAAAAAGCAACGGTGACGGAAGTGTTAGACAGCTTTCAGATGGTTCTTGGGAATGTGTGATACAAAGTAAATATCCGAATCCTAAGACTGGAAACCCGAAACGTATAAAGAGAAAAGCAGACACAGAAAAAGAAGCGATTGAAAAAGCTAAGATGGCGTTGACAGCATGGGAAAAAGGATTTGAAGAAGGTAAAGACCTTAAAGTCAATAAGACAAGGACATTCGGATCATATATGAATGAATTTATAGAGTCAAGTGTTAAACCTAACTTAACTGGTAGCGGATATCATTCATATATTTCAGCTATGAAAAATAACTTTTATCCTTTTGCTATATCGAAGATGCAACTGTCGATGTTAAATAAAGTTGAATTCCAGAAGTACTTTGATGAGATTCTTTCGCTGAAAAGTAGAAAAACATGTTCTTTCCCTGTTCAGTTATGCCGGAGATGTTGCAAGTGGCTTGTCAATCAAAGTTTATTAAAAGAAAACTATGCCGAGCAAGCGGAGCTTAAACGAGAGATTTCTGACGAATACAACCAGAAACGAGAAAAAGATATCAAGAGTAGGAAAGAAGTATTTACGCCGGAAGATATCCAAAAGTTCTATTATGCTTATCGAAATAATATGGGACAATATCCAGTTGTCGTTTTGTTTCTCCTTGAAACTGGTATGCGTGCCAGTGAATTCGCCGCTTTAAGAAATGACAATATAGATTTAGAGAATAATCGTATTCATATTGTAGAGACAAGAGCTATACGATTTAAGGATAACGATAAGGATAAAGGTATTGAATATTATACGAAAGTGCCAAAAAACAAAAAAGCAAGATACATAGTCATGTCTGAACTGTGCCGTGAGTGTGTTCTTTACATGATGGAGCAGACTAAACTAAATTGTACATGTAATAAAGACAATCTGTTATATCCAACATTCAGAAACGGTCGCAGAAGATCCACAAGTAGCATGGAAGTATGCTTTAAAGAGCTGTGCAATAAATTAGACATTGATCGTGATGTGCATTTGACAGAGAGAGGCAACATGAAAGGCTTATGCTTGCATTCTTTACGACATACAGCCGATACGATGGCGAACACAGCGAAAGGCGCAAATGTAGTAAATACAGCTCTTATGATGGGACACACGGCTATCAGTGTTGAGAATGTATACACTCATGCGACTGATGAAGCACTTAGCAGCGTGCGCACACCTTCCCAGGCTGTACTCGATGAATATAAGAAAAGTGATAGTTCTGAAAAAAGTGATAGTAAGAGCCTGGAAGAAAAGGAAAAAGAGCTGTATGAGATGTACTTAAAGTTGAAAGAAAAATTTGAAGGATAGATATTATAAGTTGTGTGAAAATAAAAGAAAATATTTTTAAATTATCTGTCAAAAAGCATTGACAAATTTGGAAAACATGATATGATTACCATGCTGAAACAATTAGTTTCACAAAATCATTTTCGTTTATAGACCGACCGCTTGCGGTTCGTCCAATAAGTATAAGCCCGTGAGACTCTTCATCTCCGGGCTTCTCCTGTATTATGATGATGTGAAACTCTGTTAGGCGATATAGGGCAAAACGTACTTCAAGATACATGGAGAAAAGGAGTACGAAAAATGATTAAGTGGAACGAAGGAAGAGAAGCAAAAGAAAAATGTGAGAGCCATAATTTTGAGTATGGCGAAAAGGATTTAACGCTAATATGTAAATATCTGGGAAATGGGGAACAAGACAAAAATGAACTTGAAAATAGACTCTTAGATTTCTGCAGTGATTGCAGACGAGAAGGTAAAATTCAGTTTGATCCATTTTACCGTGAGTATATGATTCCGTTTAATAATGCGGTCGAGACAGCCAGCAAAAAAACAATACAAGACAGATTCCCGATCCCGATTACTTTGAATGAATGGCGCACAATTAAGCAAATCGACAATGAAGAAATCCAACGATTACTTTTTGTTATGTTGGTTGTAGCGAAATATTTCCATATACTAATTAAAAGATATGATCTGTCATATACGACAGACTACCGGGTAGATATGTCAGATGCCAAAATTCGTAAGCTGGCAAAAGTCAAGTTACACCGTGGATCTGCTGCCAGTCGGACAAACTATCGTGACTGGTTACAAGATAACGGATATATCAGATTGTCCGGGCGAAATCAAATATATGTTTTATTTGCCGAAGATTCCGGGGAAGTCATTGAAACAGTGACCGATTACGATCACATGGACTTGCACTTTGACCGTTTAAATGGGGAAAACATTGGAACGTGCGAAAAGTGCGGTCAGTTGTTTCGGCAAAACAAACAGAATAATCAAAGATTATGTTCAGATTGCCGAGGATATAAAAAAGCCGAACCGAGGAATTGCAAATGTCTGGACTGCGGAAAGACATTTATCAGGATGTCTAATAATAGGCGAAAAGTAAGATGTGATAAATGCGCCGAGGAACATAAGAAGATGTTAAAAAGAGAAAGAAATGCGAAATATCGAGGATTGAAGGACTGATTTTCAGTCCTTTTTCTTTTGGATGTGAGCCGTTTTTAATTTTTAAGTTAAAACGCCGATAAACCCAGTGAATAAAGGAAAAAATGAGAAAGTAAACGAAAAAACGGCTTGAAAATTATTGGTTAATTTACTTATATTTTTTTGAAAAAAATCGTCGGAAATCAGCAATAGGAGCGGATTCCAGACGATGAAAAAATCAGAAAAATTTTTGCACCCTATTATGAATAAGGAGAAAGATGGGATTGACGCTTCTGCTCTTTTATTCACCTAATGCATCCCGGCAACGATGCGAAACAACGGAGAGGTACATATATCGCTGTGCCTCTCATTAAATGTTAACTCAAACTCATAAGGGGATTTATGTGTTTGATTTAGCATTTATGTGTTTAGACGGCAATCGTATATGGGGAGACATTTTTAATGTCCCTAAGACAGGGGAGCTTATCACTCCCCTTTATTAAAATGGTTATTTGCTTTTTTCATTTTTTCTTCTTATTACTCTTAACATATATTTATGCAGACGAGCAATCGCCTGTCTACATATGTGTTAATTTTTTTGACGCAATATTTTTACAAAATTTAAAATAAAAAAACACAAAATATAGGAGAATAACATGGACGAAACACTAAATATAAGAGAAATTGTAAACGCTTATTTACTGTACAACGGATTGACAGTATCATACATGAGCCGGACAACCAGAATCCCGAATTCGACATTGAGAGACTGGCTCAACGGAAAGATTAACATTAGTGCGAAGAATCTAAGCAAAGTTAAACAGTTTCTAAAAGGGGACTTTTTGCTGGATGTGAGTACAATAATAAATGAGCTTTTATTACAAAAGGAGATTGCAGCAGATGAAAATAGAACTGACTGACAGAGAGGTTGACAGGCTTACAAAGATCCTAAGTGAAAGATACAGCGGATCACTGAATCTATTCGAGATTGCGGATATCAAAGGAATCCTTGAAAAGATGGGCGTTGAGGTCAAAGACTGGACTCCGACATTTGAAGAGCTGAACAGTTGACAAATTTGGAAAATGTGATATGATAGGCGTGTCAAAGAAGACAATTGAATATAGATTTTTTTGGATCATATAAAAAAACGCAATTTGAATATTACTTTTTTGAGAGTATGTAATATTCGGCGGTTTTTATATGGTCTTTTTTTGTGCAAAAAATGGGAGAATTAAGAGATGATGAACAAAGAAGAAATAATGGATGATGTTGATACATCAAGGATTGAAGAAGGTCAGATTGTAAAAAACTATCGTCAATTATGCGATCTATTAGGCGAAGAGAGAACCACGGGTAACGCAAAAAAAGCGCAGATGGCAAACTGGGAAAGATTCTTTTCTATCACAAAAATAAAAGGCACGCAAAAGATGAGAATAGATGAAATCTATATTGAGCCACTGGAAAGAGTTGATGGCAGAGCCAAAGGTGGCAGAAGTATATATGTTCAGTCTGTTGAGGTGGTACTGTTGAACTATCTGAGCCATCAGAAAGGATATTCGGCTACTTTTACAAAGAATAAACTGTATACAAGGCTTGGTATGACTAATAGCAGATATGCCATTGCAACCAACAAAGAACTGAAAAGCGAAAATCCAGCATTAACAGACTTTGACATCAATAGATTTAAGACAAGAGCAAGTAGCAGATTAAACAGTATTCTCATGTCGGCACTTGGAAATCTTAAAAACAGATTTTTGATTGATGTTATAGAGCAAGTAGTATTAGTTGATAAAGACGGACGTTATAGCCTTGCTGATGAAATGATGGTAAGTAATATTACAAGCATCAAATATACAGTAATGCATGAGATGGGATTTGAAACTGAACAAGAAATATATCTTTCAGGGAAAATGAAAGAATTTTACAAAGGTGTCAACTATTACCTAACTAAAATGTATGGTTATACAAGAGCATATACACAGTTTAAGATTCTTTTTAATAAAGATCATGTGTGCCAGGAAATGCCCAAACTTGCACAAAGAGTAATAGACAGATTGCAAGAAATTGAAGGAATGGGCGATGAAAGGATTAGGCAAGAGCTGATTTCTATGAACAATCTTGTTGTTGATGCTTTCTATAAAAGTGCTGAAAAAGATTACTCAAACACGATCCAAACTGGGAAGTATCAGCTTGCATATGACTTTGTAGATAGACAGAAGTATTTGACGGATGCACTTATCAGGATAGCTGATAATGATAAAGAGATTGACTATGATACTTCGGATATTGATGAATTATTTGCCGGTTTGATGGCAAATTAAAAAACTTGTCCATATTAGCGTGTAATAATAAACAGTATATATTACATATTAAAATGGACAACTTTTATATAAAAGAATATAAAATAGTTAAATATTAAAGTGTATGTATATAATATTTATTCAATCTATTCAAGATAAATATATAATACTGTATTTTATATTCTATGATTCGTGCTTTGCACTCACATAAATTTTCCGACCAAAGAAAAAGAAGAAGTAATGGCAAAATTGCACTTTACCTTTTTTCATTTGGTTGGTTTTAAGGAGAAACAATGAGATATTCAATACTAACATATGAAGATGGCACTATAACACCGATAATGCCTTTTATTTATAGTGGAGAAGTAACAGCCGAAGGAATTGACGAAGCAATAAAGAAACGGCGAAGAGAGCGTTATCCGTTGCCAGTCGGCTATCATCCATTACCGACAGATGCAGATTGTATATTGTTAGCTGAATACGCAGACTATGATACATTCGAGCGAAAGCCAATTCAACATGTAGAACAAATGACAATGGGGTATTCCGGCTGTATCGCAGCATTTACGATGAAAGATAGAACACTTACAGATATGCGTGATCCTACGGATGAGGAAAAAATTGCATGTAAAAAAGCGCATACATTTGTGTTTGTACCGAAGTTAAAAAAATACAGAAAAAAGGAAGAAAAAGAAAATGAAGAATAAAAGTTTAAATGAAGTTCTTGGCGAACTTGCAAAAAATTGGAAAACATTAGATGAGATTGAGAAAGAATACATTGCATATAGACTATTGAATGACAGTTCAGAAGACTTTATGTATTTAATGAATGTGATATGTGCAGCAGTTGAATTCGTAGCTGATATGGATTCTACCGTAAAGCATTGTACAAATGATATTGAGGTAAAAGACTGCAATGAATATGGTAAATCTGACTTGCTGGGTGTGCCGGACAATGACTATTTAGACCGCATAAAATCTCGTAGAGAGCAAATCTATAAAGAGATTAGAGAACTGTCGGGTGATAACATTCCGGCTCAATTAAAGGCACTACAGGAGCGTCTGAGAGACAATTGTGAAGCTATGAAAGCTGTATTGGAGGGATAGCAATGACAAAGAAAGAGTTAGCGAAGAAGCTGTCAAAAGAGCTTGATTGCACATACGCAAAAGCAAGATTCATCACAGATGCATTCATCGAAATCATTAGTGACGCTCTTGTAAATGAGCGAGAAGTTAAACTGCAAGGGTTAGGTAGCTGGCGAATTCACTTGAAAAAAGGTTACGCTAGGACAAATAAAGTTACAAAAAAGCCGGAATATATGCCACCGGCACCATATTGTCGATTCCATGCTAGTAAACAGATTAAAGATAGGCTGCAAAGAATGACCTTGCCAATGTCTAAGGGGCAATTAGCGCAGCAAAGGAGCGAATAAATGAATATACTTGAAATTAACCAGAATATCTCTGGCAGAAGAAAAATTAAAATTGTACTGCATGAAATTTATCCGAACACTTCCGAATGGAACGAAAACGGGATCACATGGCTTGAACAATATACAAGAGACAATGCAGATACTATAAAAGGTATGCCGTTGTGTGCGGAGTTTATTGATAATGATAAAGATATTCCATATGGTCACGGAATAACGGGGATAAAAGGGAATATTCCAGTTTTTGAAGACTCTGTACAAGTTGGTGCATTTGAGGATTGGTCGATTGAAGATTTAGAGATTGACGGAAAAATACATAAATGTTTGTGCGGAACTGGGTATATCAACGAGAATAGATATCCTAATTTTTGTGCTTGGATCGACAAGCAAATTAAAGACGGAAACAAAGTTGTAGGTTCTGTCGAAACAACTGGTACGCCAGAAAATAATGGAGAGATCATTTATCAGGACGGATGGAAAGAAAAAGGGCGTGTGCCAATGATTTACGATTATACAGGGTATTGCATTGTGACCGTTCGCCCATCAGACGATAAAGCAATATTGTTAGAATTCCAGGAGGGGCAAAAAGTGGAAGCAGAAGAAAAAAACGAATTTGATAATATTTTTCTTGATATGCTTGGAGAAAGAAATGCAGTAGACACAAGCGAATTTGATGGTATTTTCGGGGATGATTTGAAGCCGAAAGAACAGATAAAAACAGAATTTGATGATATTTTTCGATAAAAGAGGAGAATGAATAATGGATAAATATATGAGTGTAAATGTTAATACAGCAGGAATTAAGGACATTGACCGTGATGGTGGTGTCTCTGCTGATGAATTAGCAAAAATGGCAACATTTGGATATGCAGCAGAACAGTGTGAAATTGTAGAAAGTGATAAGGAGAACAGCTATGAAAGAGTTTAGAGAAAATGATAGAGTAAAAATCAATAACATTTATCCGTGGTCAATCGGATTTAGTTCTAGATATGCAGGACAAACAGTTATTATTGCCCCGAATGCGAAAGAAGATATATCTTTGACAGTAGCAAGTGTAAAAAATGCTATTAACAATCAGATTGTTGGATTCGTAGGTTGCGATGGCAGAGGAACGAGAGCAGCTTTCCAGATCATTGATCCTGAGATGAGAGAGTACATGTTTGGAAGTCAGGATGAACCATATTATTATAGCAAAGAGCATGTAAAAGAGCTTTTGGCAAAAACAACAAAAGCAACATTTACAAAAGCCCTTGATGAGCTTGTAACAAATAAAGCAGAAGCAAGAGCTGTATTAGATGCGTGCTTTGATCCTGAACAATTAAACATTACAAAAAATTATCCGGGCTGGAAGTGCAACTTAATTAAGCATAAATGCGAAGAACTGTTAGGAATATTATAATAAAATAACTTTTTTATGATGGGTAGAATCGCTTGATTCTGCCCATTTTTATTTGGAAAAAATATATGTATGCAACAGATTTTGAATATGATGGTCAGTATCTCAGTGACTATGGATTTATGATCTGTGATCCTTATGATTCTTCTGGTGTACAAAGGTATGCAGGAGGCTCAAAAATCACTTTTCATAAATGTAAAACCAATCATGGAAAGAAATATAATTTAGGGTATGCTCAATATGAAGAATGTATTCATGCCACTATTACTATTATTAAAAATCCTTCTATTTATGGTAAGGACAATATGCAAATCACAAACGATGAATATAGGGATTTGATACGTTGGTTAAATCGCCGGGAATTTTTGAAGTTTCAACTTCTTGGTGGTGATGATTATGACGGAGAGACTTGTTATTATGAAGCAAGTTTCAATATTTATAAATTAGAGATATATGGTGTGCTATATGGATTGGAACTGTCAGTAGAGACAAATGCCCCGTTTGGATATGGGCAAGAACAGATTTGTAAATGGACTGTCAAAGATTCGGGAAAGCCATACGTTTTAGCGAATACTTCCGATGAATTGGGCTTGTTATATCCATCTTTAAGCATAGAAATATTAGCTGATGGAGATTTTACACTGCATAATCAATTAAGCGATTGTACCATGAAGATTGAGACATGCAAAAAGGGAGAAACTATATTCGTTGATCCAGAGAATTCAAGAATAGAATCTACCATGAGAAAAAATATTTGTGATGCATGGAATTGCGAATATTTTTACATTGAGAATGATATGAATACAAGAATGAATCCTATAACATGCTCTCTTCCATGCAAGATAGAACTGAGATATATACCAATAATAAAGGATTCAATCGAATAGGAGAAACAAAATGAATATGAAATACATGACATATGCTGCTGCGGTTGAAGCGATCGCCGGCGGATTTTTTGACGAAAATAATAAATACATGCCGGGGATCGGCAAGGGGAACACCGTGAGAGTATATTGCCAGTTTATTACGGACAATGAAGAGGCAAAAGAGCTAAATCTTGACGAGATGGGCGCATTTGAGTATGTTGATGCTGCTATGGGATTAGTAGGTGACGAATTCGCCAATGCACTGAAAGATGATGATTATTTTTCTTTTGGTTGTGCTGTGAAAGACGCTGAAAAGATTGTGGAACATAGAAAAGCAAAGATCGCCCACGAAAACAAATTTGAAGAAGCTCTTGAAGCGATCATTAAAAAGGTCAATGAGATTGACAAGAATGTGAACCCGGAAGATATTAAAAAAGTTCTGGATGCGCTGAAAGAGCAGAAGCCATTAGATGAAAAGACGATAGTTAATGAATACTGGCAGCAGAAGTTAGATGTTGCAGGAGAAGATAGAGCCTAATTTCAGGCTCTATTTTTTTTACGAAAAAGGGGTGATTAAATGTCAGATTTTATTGCTCACATCATAGCGGAGCTTGACACCTCAAAGGCTGAGGCACAGCTTAATGCATTAACAAGCAAAAAGTATAAATTACAGTTTGATACTTTAAATGCTTCTTCAATCACGAAGGATCTTGAAAGTGAGATGGCGAAAGCCGGGAAAAGTGCCGGATCTTCATTCAGCAAAAATTTATCACAGTCACTTTCGGGGGCGAATGTTAGCAAGCAATTTAGTAGTATCAACAGTAGTATCGCCCAGACGAACAAAAATCTGAACAATGTAAATGTACATGGTTTGGATAATGTCATTGGATCAGTAACTAAATACTTTTCTGCATATCGCTTGATTGCTAATGGATTGCAAGAGCTGAAAAATGGTTTTCAACTGGTAACGGCTGTTGACGATGCAATGACAAATATCAGTTACACGATGGATGTAAGCACATCACAATTGCAGAAATTCAGCGCACAAGCTATACAGATGGCGCAAGACTTACATACATCTGCAAAGACTGTATTAGAAGCATCGACATTGTACGCAAATGCGAATGAGTCTATTGAAAGTATATTGACGAAGACACAAACCGCCACAATGCTTTCAAACGTTACCGGCATGGGTGGCGAGAAATCGGCTAAAACACTGCAATCAATCATGAATCAGTTTGATTTAACGCAAGATGATTTGCTGTCAATATCTGATACATTGCAAAGTGTATCACAGTCAATGGCTTATGATTTCTCAGCCGGAATTGACCAGATTGCAAGTGGTATTTCAACATCTGGTTCAGTTGCAAAAGATGCCGGATTGAGTCTTCAACAGTATTCGTCAATGTTGGGAACAATCATTGAACAAACAGGATTAGGCGGTTCGCAGGTAGGTAACGCACTAAAAACAATCTTCACACGTATTACAAAGGCGAGTGAAACGTCTGGAACATTAGCAAGCGATATCTCGAATGCAGAAGCCAGTCTTCGAGCCGTAGGTGTCGAAATAAGAAGCAGTTCGGGAGAATTCCGTGATCTTGATTCAATACTTGGCGATTTATTTAACAAGTGGGATTCCATCAGCGACACTGAAAAGTCGAATATCAGTTTTGAAGTTGCCGGTACACGACAAACAAACATCATCAAGAGCTTGATGAAGTCCTGGGATAAGTACGAACAGCGTGTTGAGGATGCGACAAACTTAACGGATTCACCAACATTAGCAAATCAAGAAAAATATGCTGAATCAATGACAGGACATCTTGAAGAGCTGTCGGCAGCAGCCGAATCTTTCTGGTCAACCTTCATAGATACTCAGTCTGCAAAATCAGCTGTTGATTTCTTGACAAATGTAATAAATTTATTGCAGAAATTAACAAGCACTTTTGGAAGTTTGGGAACAATCGGCGCAGGTATGACACTTTTCTCACTGTTCAAACATGGAAGCTACTTTAGTACAATGGCATCTGCTATTGCAGAAAGCACCGGGAAATTTGAAAACTTTGGTGCAGCCGTGTCAATGGCTGGCACAGATTTAAAGGGATTCTTAAAAACGCCATCCGGCATAGCGACTGCCGTAGGTGCTGCGACTGCCGTAATAGGTATTGCGGTACAAGCATATCAGAATTACCAAAGAGAACTCCGTGAGACAAGAGAAGCACAGCTCGAACAAGCACAGGCAGCAATATCAAATGCCGATGCGTTTGAGGATGCTTATATATTGGCTTCACAATACGCCGGGAAAACAAGTCTTACTGCCGATGAGGAAAGCAAATTCAAGGCAGCAGTTGAGGGCGCAAGTGAAGCATTAGGCGGTAAATCAGATGCTTTTGATTCTGCCAGTGGATCAGCGCAGACATATCTTGAAAAGCTGCAAGAGGTTGAAGCCGAACAGATTAAACAAGCAAAGATTAACGCTACAAAAGAAAGAGATGCAGCCGAAAAGCTGTTAAAATCCGATGCTTATTCTGGTTGGTCGGGTTCAAAAGTTACAATTGACTTATCCGGCAGAACGGGCGTTGATGAGTTTGTAAAAGCAAAAGAAGTTCTTGAAGGTCTGATGAAGGATTGATCTTGGTACATACGGTGAAGAATTAGAGCCGTTGAACTGGGATGCTGATACTTCTAACATGGATGCAGTAGTAGATTATTACTATCAGTTAATCAACCTTCAAGACCAGTTAGCCGACAAGAATCTTACAAATAATGACATTTACGATGATTCTTCAAAGATTATTAAGAATCTGAAAGACGATGTTGACGCATATGTTAAGGCGAAATATGACGAGCTGAAATATTCATATGAGGCTAAAAACGGTATTCCAACGACTGTTGATGAATACAACAAAATGCATGATTCAATATTAAATAATATTGATGCAAGCCAGGAATACAAAGATGTACTTTCTGACATGATGCAGCAGGATTTTTCAGAATCTATTGACTTTGATGCAATCGGAGAAAGTGCTGGAAATGCTGCTGAACAGATAGAAAAGGCAGCAGCCAACGCCACAAGTTCACTTGCTCAGATGTCCCAGAAAGCACAAGATGTAGTATCTTCAATCAATAGCGTACAAGATGTATTAAATGCACAAACTACAGGCAAATCAATGTCTTTATCTGATTGGAACTCCGAAGAATTAAAAGACTATCGAAGCACATTAGAATACGTCAACGGATCTTTACAGTTGAATGCCGATAAGGTTAATGAGATTGTAAAAGCAAAAGGCGAAGAACAGAAAGCCGTAAATGATGCAAACAAAGCATATGCGGAAGCTCAGTATTTAGCTAATGCCGGAGAAATTGAAAAATTACGTGCTAAACTTCGTGACAATACATTTGCAGCAGATGAAAATGCTGACAGCGTACAGGCTCAAATAGAAGCATATCAATCACAAAATAGTACACTGCGAGATACGATTAACAGCTATGATCTGATGAATGCATCCATTACGGAAGCGACAAGTGCTTATCAGAATTGGTTAAATGCTCAGAACGCAGCTCAGTCAGGCGATATGTTTGATGCTGCATTAAATGCTATGAAAAAAATCAATGATACATTGAATGATGCTGAATCAGACTCGTATGGTCGAATTGGGAATGAAGACTATAAGGCAGCAGTTGATTTTATTGTGCCAGACAGAGTGGATCATGAAGACACAGAAGCAGTAAACAGTTATTTTCAGAGTATTAACGATCTTTTTACGCATGATGCAGATGGAAATAGAAATGGTTTAGATATCCAGGCGGTTTGTCAAAAAGCGATTGACGCTGGACTCATGACATTAGATGAGTCAACAGAAGAATATAAACTTGTCGGGCAGCAGACAATGCAAGAATTTGCTGATGGTTTAGGTTTGTCATTGCCGTTAGTCAAATCTATGTTTGGCGAGATGAAAGAGTTTGGGGCAAAATTCAACTGGGCAGATGAAGCAAATAAAACGATTGGTGATCTTGGTGTATCTGCAACAGAAGCAGCCGAAAAGCTGAGAAGCATTGACCAATTCAAAGACTTAAAGATTCAGATGGATGTATCTGACCTTGCAACCAGTGAAGAAAAGATTAGTGCGCTTGATGCGACTATCGCAGAAATGCAAGAAGTCAAAGGAAAAGTGGCGGTTGATTCTTCCGAAGCGGAATATGCGAATCAAGTAATTCAATATTGTATTACACAAAAACAGATGCTTAGTCAGCCGGAAGTCATGCAAGTTGATACTTCACTTGTAGAGGGAAAGATTGGCGAAGCAATAGCTTTATTCCAACAGTTCCAACAGGCGAAAGAACAGCTTGAAGCAACACAAGCACTTGGTCTTGATACGACACAGGCACAGGCTAATCTTGATGCGGTTACTCAGAAAATTCAGGGATTAGACGAAAATGTAACGAAAACGCTTAATATTGATACTTCCTCAGTTGATACAATTCAACAATCAATCTCTAATCTCACATGTGAGATGATGGTAAAAGCCGGAATTGATGACAGTGCTATCATTGGATTCCAGAGCGAAGAACATGATGCGCAAGGTAAAGTGACCTGGGACAATGATACTGCTGCCGTAGATGCTTATTCTGCTGCTCAGAAAGCTGCAAACGGTACAGTTAAATGGTACAATGATACTTCTCTTGTAAAGACTACGTTCACGGCAACGGGTACGATCAATTGGACGAATTCCGGCGGTGGTCATAGCCTTAATGGTACAGCGCACGCATACGGAACAGCTAAAGCAAGTGGGGACTGGGGCACAGCTCCCGGCGGTGAAACACTTGTGGGCGAACTTGGTCAGGAGATTGTTGTAGATCCCCGTACTGGAATGTGGTATACGGTCGGCGATTCTGGGGCTGAGTTTGTTAATATACCGAAAAATGCTATTGTATTCAATCATAAACAGACTCAATCCTTGTTAGCAAATGGTTTTGTTTCTGGTCGGGCAACGGCTCTTGTGGGTGGTACTGCTGCCGTAACGGGTGGTATAAAGGTATCACAGGCGAAAAAATCAAGTGCTTATAATGAGCCGGTCAAGAAAAAGAGTTCTTCAAGCAATACAGCAACAAAGAGCTATAATAAATCTTCAAAGAATAACGGAAGTGGCAGCAGTAAATCTTCTTCCAGTTCAACAAAAGATTTTGAAGAAACATTCGACTGGGTAGAGATTGCCTTAAATAGAATCAGTGAAGCGATTGATCGTATTAAGACAAAAGCAGAGAGCGTGTACAAGGCGTTGACTACAAAGAACAGCGCACTTGGGGATGAAATGGCTCTTTTATCTGAGAAGATAGAATTGCAGAATCAAGCATACTCTCAATATATGGCACAGGCTAATTCCGTGGGATTGTCCGGGGAATGGAAAGAGAAAGTGAAAAATGGTTCTATTGAGCTGTCAAAAATCACAGATGAAGACTTAGCGGATAAGATTAAGGACTTCCAGGATTTTTATGAAAAAGCGATTGAAGCGAAGGATGCTATAGCAGATTTACATGAAGAGATTGCGAAACTGTACAAAGACAAGTTCGACAATGTATCAGATAAATATGAGGGCGATCTTGCCTTGCTGGGACACCTTACAAACGTGTATAAGACTGGTATGGACACTTTACAGGCACAAGGCTATAAAGGTTCGACAGTCTATTATAAAGCCTTGCAAAAGGCAGAAACGGAGAGCATAGGCGTATTAAAAGAAGAGCTGAAATCAATGATTGATGCATATTCTGAGGCTATGAATTCCGGGGAAATTGAAAAAGGATCGTCAGCATGGTACGACATGCAAAAGGCTATCAATAGCGTAAAAGAATCAATTCAGGATGCAGAATTGAGCTTGCTGCAGTATGAAAAATCAATGAGAGAATTGAACTGGGAATATTTTGATTATATGGAAGACCGTATA
>ENA-OOZY01000748-OOZY01000748.1-human-gut-metagenome-genome-assembly--contig:-NODE-748-length-22178-cov-8.604981_pt1 | contig 22178 bp, 18 predicted proteins | sample MGYA00241047_ERZ501410 | MGnify/ENA primary metagenome ERZ501410 (study PRJEB25962, sample SAMEA2042621) | human gut metagenome | biome: human gut; feature: human-associated habitat; material: faeces... | reverse complement strand
CGGAATCCCCTTTAAATGTCCCGTATTGGGAACGATCACGCTCTTCACATTCTTAATAATGCTGCCGCTCACCTGCAGCTGCACGCTTTCGGGCAGCATGCCCAGCACTTCGCGGGCTTTGGCTGCGGCATAAGCCAGCGCAATCGGTTCGGTGCAGCCCATTGCCGGGATCAGTTCTTCCTTTAATATTTCCACATACGCCTGATAGCGCGGATCACTGCGTTCCATGACGGTTTCCTGCCTTTCCTGTCGATTCGATATTTACCAACAGGAATAGTATACTATAGAACCCGCGCAATGTAAAACAAATTCTTCCCCGCCCGCAGGACCGGCTATTGCAAAGCGCAAACAGCAGAAGTAGAATAGGAGCATCCAAATCGATAAATCCATGGAGGGTCTCCCTATGATCGAAAAAGAAGTACAGGAGCTGCTGTCCTTCATTGACGGCAATCCTACCGCATACCACACCACTGCATCCGTCCGGAACATCCTGCTGAAGGAGGGCTTTTCCGAGCTGCTGGAGAGCCGCCGGTGGCAGCTGGAACCCGGCAGGAGCTATTTTGTCTGCCGCAACGGCTCCAGCATCCTTGCATTCCGCATGGGAGAACAGCTGGAAAACTACAGCTTCAACGTGGCCGCTGCCCACACGGATTCCCCCTGCTTCCGCATCAAGGAAAACGCCGAGATCCACATGGGCCGGAAGTACACCAAGCTGAACACCGAGGGCTACGGCGGCATGATCTGCTCCACATGGATGGACAGGCCGCTGTCGGTGGCAGGCCGCGTGCTGATAAAGGAGAACAATGCCATCACTTCCCGCCTGCTCACGCTGGACCGCGATCTGCTGATGATCCCCAGCGTAGCTATCCACATGGACCGCGAGGTCAACGACAAGGCTTCCTACAACAAGCAGGTGGATATGCTGCCCCTGTTGGGCGGTGCCGCCGAGGAAGGCGTGCTGAAAAAGCTGGTCGCCGCTGAGCTGCAGGTCGCAGAAGACCAGATCCTTGGCAGCGACCTGTTCCTCTGCATCCGTGAAAAGGCCGCCGTCTGGGGCTGCAATGAGGAGTTCATCTCCTCCGGCCGTCTGGACGACCAGCAGTGTGTGTTCGGCATCCTGAAGGGTTTTCTGAAAGCACACAGCGCCCAGTCCATCAACGTTGCCGCCTTCTTCGACAACGAAGAAGTGGGCTCCGGCACCAAGCAGGGCGCAGCTTCCACCTTCCTGTACGATGTACTGCACCGCATCGCGCAGAACGTCTGCCCCAGCGATGAAGACTTCCACCGTGCGGTGGCGTCCAGCTTCATGTTCAGCGCCGACAACGCCCACGCCGTGCACCCCAACCACCCGGAATACACCGATGTGAACAACTGCACCTACATGAACGAGGGCGTTGTGGTCAAGGTCCACGCCGGTCAGAAGTACACCAGCGACGGCATGAGCATGGCCGTTGCCAAAGAGCTGGCCGCCCGCGCCGGTGTCCCGCTGCAGTATTTTGCCAACCGTTCCGATAAAGTCGGCGGCAGCACTCTGGGCAACCTTGCCATGGCGCAGGTATCCATGAACTGCGTGGACATCGGCCTGCCCCAGCTGGCCATGCACTCCTGCTACGAGACCGCCGGTGCCCGGGACATCGTTTCTCTCATCCGGCTGATGGAGGAATTCTACGCCAGCCATTTTGAGGAGACCGCGTCCGGCACCCTTGCCATCTGCAAGTAAGACCCGTACAACCTGAATCATAAGGACCGCCCGTGGAAAAGCAGCACTGCTTTTCCACGGGCGGCTTTTCGTTTCCACTTAAGTGAGTATTGAGAAAAAACGTCCATTGTGCTACAATTATCTTGTTATAATATCGCTTTTTACCGCAGCGTAAAATCTTTTTCGCAAGGAGTATAATAAAAATGAAATTAGGTATCGGAGTTTACAATGCCTGCAATGCATCCTGATACCACTTCATATATCTCCACATTCATCGTTTCTATGTCATTTTCGTCTCTATGTAGATTTGTACATCTTACTGCATCTTCATGGCAAAAGGGTGAGTAAAGGGTGAGTGCATTCTCCGCTTTAATCCCACACAACCAGAAAAAATTATGGCCGCTCATGGATCAAGAGAATCTTTCTCCTTCCATAGGCGGCCATTCTTTTTTGTTCATGTGGCTTATATATTAGGCTTCTTCCTCGTTGATTCAATCCATCAGGTATGCATATCGGCGCATCTGTTCCCGAAGAAGGCACTCTACACGCATAATGACTTCCTCCGCATAGCCCTCTTTCAACATTTTAAGTTCTTCCTGTACCACTTTCATCCCAAAGTGGAAGTGAATTTGAATACCATACAGTTCTTCCGCAGCATCCACCTGCTGCTCAAAGCTCAAATGGAAAGGCTTTGCTTCCACTCGCTTTATGCAATCTTCCAAGGGCCGTTCTAACGAAAAATCAAAGCTGGTATCAGCCAATAGAGAAAGCCCCTGATCAAAAATCGGACTGAGTTCATAACAGTCTTTTTCGGTATCATACAGTACCGCAATGTTGTTCGTATGACGATCTTCGTTCAAAAAGAATGCATCCAATTCCAGCATTGCCGTCAGATATTTTCCAAAATCATGCAATCCCGTGTACTTTTCAACCTGTTCCACCGTATATCGGATTCTATTTGGAACTTCTGGAAATTCTACCAAGCTCAGCGCCAAACTCCTGCCTGTATTCTGACGATAAAGTTTTTCCAGCGGAATCAACTTCTGGTTTTCTTTCAGAAAATTATTGCTGCGGCATCCCAGCAGTTTCTGCCCTTTATAAGCGATCTCTACCGGATGATATTCTACAAAGGGATATTTCAGTTCCGTCTTGTGCAGCAATCTGGAAACCAGAACTTCAGACAGTCCCTCATAGCCCATGTGGTCGGCTTTATACCACTGATCGCCCAGTTTCCATTTCAACTGGTTTCCTTTTGATGTGTGTCCCTCGGTTTCCTGCACTGGAATCTTATTCAGGTCAATGCTTTCCATAATTCACCTTGTTACGATGCCTTTCTATGGATCACTTCAATCCACTGTTGATCTTCTGCCATCTTTCCCTTAGTCTTTTCAATAATCATAAGCGGATCATAGAAAGGTACTCCCACATCACTCAGCACCCATTTCAGATGCGCCCGTGTCTCAGGAAAGCAGCGGTCTTTCAAAAACCACTGAAAATCTTCCCATGTTGGGTTTTCAACCACGCCAAACGCTCTGAGTGGAATTTTGTCCGTATAATTTTTAATTTTGATCTTTTCGTGCTTGAAATCCACATCAATTGTCGTACACAGATCATTCCGGTTCATATAATTGAGGCGCAGCATGGTGTTCGGGTCATTACTGAAGTTCTGCGCACGATCCAGCTGCTTGTAAATCGTCTGTCGACTGATGCCGTACTTTTTCGCCAACTCCGTTGCTCCCATTCCCTGCTGATGCAGAGCCAGCATCTCTGCCAACTGCTGCGGAGTCAGGCTGTTTTTGCGTCCTGCGCCGCGTTCATTATGTGGTTTTTCACTTTCTATAAGCTGTACTTTCTGCGCAATCGCCCGCAGCTGCTCTAAATCCACCGTACCGAAAATATCAAAAATCTGTGTCTTGAAGTCCTCTTTCACAGTCTCACTTCCCCTCATTTTCATTATAATCATTCTCTTTCATGATGTCAATATTTTAATTTATACACATTATTTATATCGGCAAGATTTTAGTTTTTATGCATTTGTTTATTTGATTTTTTGCCGATAAAATGATATAATCATCTTGCAGGAGGTGTTCCGATGAACTATCGATCTGTCGCTGATACGGCAAAATCATGGAATGTTTCAGAGCGCACTGTCCGCAACTACTGTGCTACCGGCAAGATTCCGGGGGCAGTCCTTATCGGCAAGACATGGAACATTCCGCAGGATGCAGAGCGTCCAGAGCGCGTCAACAAAAAGCAACCGGCACCTCGTACCCTGCTCAATATTTTGCAAGATGAAATGGCCGGGCACGTGAAAGGTGGAATCTACCACAAAATTCAGATCGACCTTACCTATAACTCAAACCACATTGAAGGCAGCCGTCTGACCCATGACCAAACACGGTATATCTACGAAACCAACACCATTGGCATGGAGAATGGTGTTGTCAATGTGGATGATGTAGTCGAAACAGCCAATCACTTCAAATGCATTGATATAGTCATCCGGGATGCCAAGAAGCCCATCACCGAAGCTCTCATCAAAAAGCTGCACCTTACCCTGAAGAGCGGCACCAGCGATTCCCGCAAGGACTGGTTCGCCGTTGGCGAATATAAAAAACTTCCGAACGAGGTCGGTGGCAGAAGCACCACTGCGCCAGAACTGGTTGCCCCACAGATGAAAGAGCTTTTATCTGCGTACAATCAAAATTCTGCCAAGTCGCTGGAAGACCTGCTGGAATTTCACTACGCCTTTGAATCCATCCATCCGTTTCAGGATGGAAATGGCCGTGTCGGGCGGCTTCTGCTCTTCAAGGAGTGCCTGCGGAACAATATTGTTCCGTTCATTATTACGGATGACCTCAAAATGTTCTACTACCGGGGGCTGCACGAGTGGAAAGCCGAACGCGGGTATCTGCTGGACACCTGCCTGACCGCGCAGGATCAGTTTAAGGCCGTCATGGATTACTTCAGAATCCCTTATTAAGGATTTTGTCACCAAAAAGGATGCAATCTCACTTCTCACATGAGATCGCATCCTTTTAATATACGCAGGTATTGTTCTACACAACTATTTTATCGTTTTACATTTGACTGTGAAAGAACGCTAGCTGCAAAGCTCTTTGTTTCATTTGAGTATTTATTGCTTTGCAGCACACGAGATGCAATATCCTCCATAGCTACCCCGGTTTGTTTCGACGTCGAACGTTGTGAGAGGACACTAGCCGCAAGCGACTTCTGAATTTTTGAAGAGCCATTGCTATTCAGTGCCCTTGCTGCCTTTGATGCCATAGCGTTGCTACTTGTCTTGCGATTCATAACTATCCTCCTTTTAAAATTCGATTTCTTCTTCTGCCTTATTGTAAATATCGATCTGGTTTTCAACATCAATACGGTTGACCACCCATCCTCGCATCGTGCATAGTTTAATAAAATCGTCAATACGATTTTCACCATACATTTCTTTTAAGGTAACAACCACTCCAAACGAAAGCCCGCGGCCATTTTTCTCCTTTAGACGCTCTTTCGTCTTAATGCTTAGCCCCCACATTCCTGCGCCATATACCTTTCGTGGGACAGCTCGATCCTTCAATTCTTCGCTTATAAGTTTTACGTTATCCCACTTTCGATATAATTGGCGTGCCTCAGGCTCATAAAGATGTTTTCCGCCCTCGTCTCCTTGAGAATTGGAGTTGATAGGCGAGATAGATGCCTTTCCTTTCGTTTCCACAACTCGGCCAAAATGAATATCCATTTCTGTGCTTGTGTAATCGACTCCCTGATCCCTCATACATTTTGGAAAGTAACAGAGTGTCGCGCGAGCATAGAATGGTTGCTTATCCTTATAAATTGGCACAGGGATTCTGTACGTGTAAGTTTCGTATGCATCAGTTGTCCCTGTCATAACAAAACGTATCTCATCGTCTGCTGTTTTGACAATATTTTCAATTCGTTGAGGAACAACTCCATATCCAATAGAACATGAGACATCGTCTTTTCGATTCCACCCTGCCGCAGCGTCAATTATTAGTGCCTTTGCAATCTCACGTGAAAAGCCCAATATGCAAATCAAATAAGCCATCTTGCGGGCTATCCATGGAGCAGAAAAAGAAGTTCCCTTTACAAAGCCTTCGCCAGTTGGCGTACATACATGCATAGGCTGACCAATATCTCCACCATAGTAGCTAACATCTGGTTTGTGAAAGAACGAAAGTACCGGACCAACGCGGTGATACGAAGCCGGATTTCCTTCAAGCGTCACAGAATTTACAACCAACGAGTTTAGCGAATCAGCTGGTGCCCCTATGGGAATCGGTTTCTGATCTGGATTGCCATTGGTTCCTGCAATCACAAACACAACATCAAACTCGCTTTGAATCTTATCAAGTTCCGCAGCTTCTGGAGAAATGAAGTTCGGCTTTATTGGCAGTATCGATCCAAGGGAAAGATTCCATACTTTGATATCACGATTTTGAGAAACCGCCTTACGAATCGACCTGAGAATTGTGTAGGAACTGAATCTACCCATTTTGGCAACGCCAAAATGCTTCACTCTGAACCGCCCACACCCATCGTCCAGCATAGGGTTAATCGTTGGGCCATCTACAATAATAGATGTAACTTCTGTGCCATGCGTATAGTCACGTGCATCCAGTTCTATGCCATCCCCAAGCATACTTTCATACGAAACCCAATCTTTGAAATAGACATCCTCACAAAATGGCGTATCGATTACTCCAATAATAGGCTCCTGCTTTGGTTCCGGTATTTGAACAATATGCGGATCGCTTGCGATGCTTTCTTCAGGCGGCACTTCTCTCAAATCGCGAACCTTCATAGCTATAAGATATGGTGCATTTTCTTTTAAGCACGCAATTTCATCTGGCCGCAAAAGCACCGTATTTTCATCAATTTTCTTTGCATTCAGGTAATCAATACCAATCGCGCGAAACACGTCTTCTGTTTTCACGTCCGTACGATAAAGAGTGACAATTGCATCTTTTTCTTCGTCTGTTTCTGCAAAATCAACTGAAAATTTTTGAACATAAAAAGCATCCACAACTACATTCACGAAGTTTGTCTTTGCCAAACGAGCCGAGTGTTTGTATTGCTTGTGGCCGTTGTTTAGAGCTTCAATATCTTTATGAGAAATTTTGCCATTATAATCGTGCTCTACAATTTCTTTGGCAGCAACTAGTCTTATGATGCTTTCCGTAATGATATCTAATCCAACATAGTATGTGAATACATGCTGGATATGAGGTGCTTCTCCAGCAAATTTAGCACCTCGAATGGAGTCGTTGGGATCAGAAGCGCCACGACACAAAAGGCCCCGAATTCGGTTACTCTTTGCAACCACGCTTGTATAATAAACACTAATAAGCGCACCCTTGATTAAGGTATGCTCACTCCAATAAGTCTGCAAAGAGCGCAAATCGTTAATTAAGCTCAGGATATGAGCAGACTCAACAAACCTGCCAACAGGAATATTTCGTTTTCCACCCCCAGAATTTCCGCTCTGGTGCTCAAACTGGCCCTTTAATTGAAGTATGCTATTCATTTAGTCCTCCTTCAACTCTCGAGATACTTGACTCTTTGATATTCCGGTTAGGATTTCTATTTCTCGCACCGTAAATCCTTGCGATTGCATAACATGAATATCCATCGGTTCGGTATACACCGCTTTGTAAAAACGTCTAAGATAATCAAACTCGTCCGAAGGATTGCTAAACGCAACAGACGCTCTGATGATATTCTTTAGTTCACCCGGGTAAGGGATGGGTGACATCAGGCTGACAATTTTACGGAATAGTCTGATATTTTTCCCTGTGCATTTAAACTTGTTTAGGAAGTCATTAAGCAAAACCTCCGCAATTTCCGCCAAATCTTCCTGTGAATACCTATTGAAGTCAATAATCGAGTCAAATCTTCTGACTAAAGCCTTGTCGAAATGGTCAAATAAATTTGTCGTTGCAAGTAAAACAACGCGGTCATCCAATCTATCAAATTCTTTGAGTAGTGTGGATGTAGCCCGTCCCATTTCACGTAGATCGTTCGAATTGGTCCTATCCAATGCGATAGAATCGATTTCGTCAAATAGCACAATCACTTTTTCTGGATGGGCAAATTCTGTTATTTCACGAAATAGCGAAACAATATTCTTCTGTGTTTGTCCAAGTTTACTATCAATCACGGCAGAAAAATCTACGGCGTATAGTTCGCGATTCAGTATCCGTGCAACTTGCTTAGCCGTTTCGGTTTTTCCTGTACCAGGAGCACCCTGGAACAGGAATTTGTTAATTCCAAGATTTCGACTAATAGCATTGACCATGCCCATTACATCTTGTTCGATCAATTCAGGAAGAGGAAGAGGAGAATTTCCAACAGTTACCTTTTCAAAAAAGCCAGATGACAAATCACTCACTTGGGGAACAAACGTGTTGGCATTTGAGAGAAGTGCCATAATGTACTCCGCTAACTGGTAATCGCCCACTTGGTCAAATTCTTTTGCAATCTCATATGCCTCACTTCGAAAACCCGCTTCATTACCTTCAGAATGATACCGTATCAAATTTATAATGTTCTTCTTTTTCATGGAAATCCCTCCAAGACTAATGGTACTTACATTGTAAATCAATTTGGGACAAAAGTCAATATATTGGGACAACTTTCTAAAAACACACAATGTTTCCTTTACTCGTCTTCGTACACTTCATGCCGCACCAAGCACCAAAAAAGAATAGTATTATAACTTTCGGTTCCTGTGCGTCAATAATTTAATTATTATAAATTTTTATTTTTCAAGCCACTCACCCAGATATAATAATCGTGAATCCGAAACCTCTGAGCCGAAAGACTCAGGGGCTTTTTTATGTCTGGAGGTGAGCACTTTGTTATTCCGCACCATCACTATCATTATTACCATCGTATTTTAAAGCGCATCTGCGCAGAAAGGAAAAAGCATTATGAACTTTTGGTCCGAAATTGTCATAGAGGTTGGCACCGTCTTGGTGGAAGTCCTCGTCCGCATCGCTGAAGAAATGGGAAACAACGATTGAACAAAATACATTGAAAAGGAGATTTTACTATGTCCGCAAATGTTGAAACCATGTTCTCTGTCCGTGAGACCCCCTGGCACGGCCTTGGCCGTATCATCATGGATGCCCCTGCAAGCCGTGAAGCCTTGGAGCTGGCTGGTCTGGATTGGCAGGTGGAAAGCCGTAATATCTATTCCGGCACGGGTGCTATGATCCCCGGCTACCGTGCCAACGTCCGTAGCACCGATAATGCCGTTCTCGGTGTGGTGTCCGACCGCTACCGCATTGTGCAGAACGAAGAAGCGTTCCAGTTCACCGATGACCTGCTGGGTGAGGGAGTTACTTATGAAACTGCCGGTTCTTTGCAGGGCGGCAAGAAAGTCTGGATGCTGGCAAAGCTGCCGGAAAAGTACATCATCGCCGGTGACGAAGTGACCCCATATCTTGTGTTCTTCAACAGTCACGATGGTAGCTCTGGTGTGAAAGTAGCAATGACCCCGGTTCGAGTCGTCTGCCAGAACACCCTGAATCTGGCTTTGGGTACTGCAAAGCGCATCTGGACTGCTCGCCATACCGAAAATGTTCTGCTCCGGGTGCAGGACGCTCGTGAAACCTTGCAGCTTGCCAACAGCTATATGGGGGAACTGGGCAAAGGCATCCATGAGCTGACCACCATCAAGCTGTCTGACCGCAAGGTGCAGGAGTTTATCAACGAGTTCTTCCCTGTCGCCGAAGATCTGACCGATGGCCAACGGAAGAACAACCTGCGCTTGCAGGAAGATTTGAAGGCTCGCTATTATAACGCACCTGATTTGGAGTGGGTCGGCAAGAACGGTTGGCGCTTTATCAACGCAGTCTCTGATTTTGCTACCCACGCAGATCCTCTCCGCAAGACCAAAAACTACAACGAGAACCTGTTCCTGCGCACCGCAGAGGGCAACCCCATGATCGACAAGGCTTACAAGATGGTGCTGGCAGCAGCATAAAATGAATAGCGTATGCTGCAATATAGCCTTTGTTCGCATAAAAAGATACAATGTTTTCTGCAAGGCTACGCAATGAGCATGGCTGTATACATTCCTGCAGGCCAAATGAAACCACCCTGTGCTTTGCAAGATTACGCTGATGCTTATACTGTCTTCTGTGGTTGAATTCCATAAATTTATGAACCACAAAAGGATTTTTCGAGTACTCCTTTTGGAATAGAAACGGTTTACACCCCACAAATTGACAGCCATACGCTTTTGTTTTTTCCGGGTTAAATGCATAGTAGAGAAGAGTTTTCACCACATCTTCTGTTTTATATTCAACCTCATCATCTTCATTCACAAATTTGATAATCGGCATATTTTTTTATCTCCTCTCTAATTTTGCTATATTCTTTACGCTCAAGGTAAAGCCCAATTCTAAAAATACTATCAGCAAATTGAGCATCCATTACCCTTCTTGGCTGATACAATGATTGCTTTAATATTTCCGATTTAGATTTTCCTGTTTCTGAAGTCATCTGATTCAAGCGTTTATTTTCATCCTCAGATAACCAGATATTTATTTTACGACCACCTTGTGCCAATCAAATTCCTTCTTTCTATTATAATTTTTATCAGTCATTACATAATATAGTGAGTGTTATAATCAAAAGAAATATAACTATGATTAGAATAAGAGATATTTAATATTAAAATTTTAATTAAATATTCTATTTCATTTAGAAGAAACATTCTTTATGTTTTATATTTCTGAAGATTATATTCGTCATTATATTACATAAATAAACGGGTCGCTTCGCTCCCCAGCAAGTACGGTGAAATGTGTGTATAAACGCACACCTCACCTGGCAACCGTTTGTACTACAACTATTCAAACATCGGTGTACAAGGGGTACAAACGAGATAAAATAGAAATGAGGGGCGATAGAGCGGAAATGTCAGATTTTCCACTCTATCTGAACACGGTCGCTGGTGGCCTTGATCGTAGAGATCAAACCATCGGCGGCTTTTCTTTTGTCGTCAAAATCTATGCTGTCCCAGTTGTCGAGATAATAGGATAACTTCTTTATCTGCTGGGGAGATATGGTTTCAACGCTCAATTCGGCGATTGCCTTTGAAATGGTCTGGCGTCGGGTGTCCAGTTCTTCAATTTTTTTGTTAGCGTAGGCAAGCAAGGTCGCATTGGCTCCGGTCAGCGTATCCAGCAGCTTTTCAATTTCTGCCTCCACCTGTGCCAGCTCCACTTGATAGGCGGTCAGTTTCGGATTGACTTTTTCCTCTCTGCCGTGGAGTATCTGAAAGTCTTTGAACTTTTCCTGCATGGCCGAGAAAATGAATTGCTCAAATTCTTCTTTGCGGATTTTCCCGCAGCCCGGACAGCCTTTGTTTTCCGTCCGTTTGGTACAGCGGAAATATCCGGTGCTGTTTGGTACATGGGTGGCTTTCAGAGCATACCCACAATGCCCGCATTTGATTTTTCCGGCCAGCCAAGTGTTCTTCGGTTTCCGTCCCTGCTGGAAGGTGGTATTTGCCATAAGTTTTTTCCGGCATTTAAGCCATGTGTCAGAGGAAATGAGTGCTTCGTGGGGAGCGATAACAAGTATCTGGTCTTTTAAGCACCTGTCCTTGTCCTCCTTCACATCCCGCCCCTGATAGAGATAGCAGCCGTTTGTTCCGGCAAAGTCAGAAGCGTCATTGACAATCGCTGCACCCTGACTCTTGAAAAATTCGTACAGCTCCAAGTCGGCCTGTGCATAAACGGGGTTTCTTAAAAGCTGGGAAAGAAATGTACGGAACATGGATTTGCCATAAATTTTTATGTCATGTTCCTCGAAGTATCGGGTAATATCTCCGAAGGAGGTTTCCGGTTCAGCGTACATTTCAAACATCAGCCGAACATGGTCGGCGGCTACGGGGTCGGCAACCATTTTCTTTGTGCGGATACCCTCTACCACAGTAGGCTCTAACTGATAACCGTATGGTGCCTGTCCGCTCATGTGAAAGCCTTTCAGGCACCGTGAATAGTAGGCGTCTGTGACACGCTTCTGAATTGTCTCACGTTCAAGCTGGGCGAATACAATGCAGATATTCAGCATAGCCCGGCCCATCGGGGTCGAAGTATCAAACTTTTCTGTGGATGATACAAACTCCACATCATACTCTTGAAACAGCTCCATCATCGTTGCAAAGTCCAGAATAGAGCGGCTTATACGGTCCAGTTTATACACGATGACCCGCCTGACCTTTCCCTTGCGGATCTCGCCCAACAGCTTTTGAAACTCCGGCCTGTCCGTATTTTTACCGGAATAGCCTTTGTCCTTGAATACCCGGCAGCTCCCACCTTTCAATTCATACTTGCAAAAGTCAATCTGACTTTCAATGCTGATACTGTCCTTGCGGTCTACTGACTGTCTTGCGTAAATACAATCTTCTCTGATAAATTCCATATTGGGCTCCTTTCCTTGTTGGAATGGAGCTACCAACCTTACAACTATATTATACCATCAGCAGCCCCGGACAACAATGTTGCGAATGATTAGGGAAATCTGTCTCCATATTTGCGGAACACCTCATAAAGACAACGCTCAATTTCTTTTTTGCGCTGTGCTTTCTCCTTCGGGGGAAGTACCGGCGTGAGGCTTTCCAGCACAATGATCTTCCCTTGAAATGCGACAGACTTTGTTTCTCGTTCATAAGTGACAGCTTGCGTCATTGAAAACCTCCTTTGCGAAAGTGCGTGTATATGCCTGCCTTTCCCGCTTGTCCTGTGGGGAAATGTCAAAAGGCGACACCCAGCAGGTGCCGCCCTTTGAGCTTTCTCCACTTCGGGTCGATATGGCCCGAGGTCAGTAAGGACTGGAATGGTACTTTTCTTTGGCGTCCTCCACGCTGTTGAGGTCAAATACTTCATAAAGCTGCCCCACAACACGCCGTATATCCTTCTTTGAAAATCCGCAGTCCTCCATTGCCATAATGACATAACCGCGGCAGGCGTCATTGCTCCATTCGTCCGTTTCCAAGCCGGGGATCATTCCAAACGCATTTCCCATAAAATGCTCCTTTTTTGAAAAGATGGGGAGCCACGCCGGATCGGTTGGCCTATCATCAGACAGCATTGCCGGGGACTCCCCATAGGTTTTCACTTCATTTCAGACACATCGGACGGACATAGGCTTCATGCCCCATAGTATTTCAACTCTCCCCATTCTGATGGCAAGGCGTTCTCATTGCCTGCGACGGCTCACGGCTTGCAAGGCCGCTTCAACGCTCGGACTGTGACTAAACGCAAGTATCCGGGTTCTGCGCCTGTTCCGGTGGAGCCAGCCTTGCCCCACCTATGGCATGGACCTGTTCGCTCGCTCAGTTTTACAAAGACTGTATTCTCTGAAATCCGAGGTCATGGCGGGTCTGTCACACAGCGCGTTCCCCTTCGTATCCGGGTGTCTTTTTATTCAATTTTCAATCTGCATGAGGCTTGTCTGAACCTCGGGTCACTGTGACCCGAAGTGTTTTGCCTCTCATAAGCCATTTCATTTTCCGGTCTAAATCGGTACGCCTTACAAAGAATTTTTCAAAATTTTTTCTAAGCGCCGCAGACCTCGCTCGATTGCGACACGAACCACTTTTTCATGGACGCCCTCTGCCCGGGCAATGTCCTGTTTGGTCATGCCGAGAATGAAATGAGCATAAATCCGTTTTGCCTGTTTGTCCGGCAGACTGGAAATCGCTGCGTGAAGCTCCTGCATCGTCACTTTCCGCTCATACAGTTCATGGGGAGATAAGGCAACAAAGACAGCTTCATGCTCCAGCCCGTCATCCCGATCAAGGGAATAGTAGGCTTTGTGGCGGTATGTACGCAGCCGGTACGCAGCCTCTTTACGATCAAACTCTTTGAACATTTCTGCAACTTCTTCCGATACTTCCATGAAGCAATCCGATGTATAGAATGGGTAATAGTCCCGCAAATTGATAATAGCCATATTGACCTCCGTTTCGGTTGTTGGTTGACGAGTGACCGAAACGAAGGCGGCGGGGAGCGGCACCGGGGAATGGCTTCGGGCCAACATGACCCGAAGCCGCCCCATAAGAACGCAAAAGCGCCCGGGCGGCATGAAGCCACACGGACGCATGAAATGACATAATAATTAAGGTTCCAACAAATTTCGCATACATAGCCGGAATAACCCGGAGGCGGAGCTATGCTTTTTTTAACTGATGTAGGTCATGGGTGCTATGAAAAAAGGCAAAAATAGACACGGCGGCAATCCTCCTATATGCCGCCGTGGATTTACACGGTGTTAGGTCGTCGTTGGTTTAGGGGGGCGAAAAGAAACGGCGGCTCTGATTTCTCAAAACCGCCGTATCGTCAGTGATATAGGAAAGCACACGAAATCCTCTGCCCGTCAGCGGTTTTTTTCTTTTCCCCGCTGTGGGGGCAGATGTTTCTTAATTGATTTACCACAAGCATAAACTACAAATGTTACACAAATGTCCGAGGCGTCTTTGATTTCGACAGAAAAACAGGCTGAATTGTTACAAAGCTCGGATATTTCAAAACTTTTTTTGCAAAAAGACTAAAAAGCGGAGCAGATAAAATCTGCTCCGCTTCGATATGATTGCCCTAAGAACATTTTGCAATTTGATTAAACTCACTCTGTCAACCGCAATCGCTCCACAACTGGAAGGTTAACGTCAGTTTTGTAGACCCATATAGGCACAATAAGGCAGATTAGCAACACCAGTCCAGACACCAGCACCAGTGGGATAAATGGATAGGAGAAAACAGCATAATAGGCCACTTTACTAAAAATCATATATAGCAAGATGAAGATTGCTGTTCCAATGGTGACTGCAAGGGAAAGGGAAACGCCCCAATAATAGAAACCTTCCATAAATAGCATTCGTTTGATTTGTCGCTTTGTCATTCCAATGCTTTCAAGAACAGCTAATTCATAGCGCCGAGTATTTACATTGACAACCATTGTATTGACAAAGTTCATGACACCAACAAGCAGCAGGATCACGGACAACCCTGTTCCTAAAACCTTTGCTGTAATGAGATATTCCTGCATTTCTTCTCGCCGTTCATATCGGGATATAATATCAATGTTAGCTTGTGATGCGGTGATTTGCTTTAATTCTTGCAGTATACTTTCGTCATGTTGACCATCCGTATCAAAGGCCACACGGAACACTCTATATTGCGGAAAGAGTTCTTTCAAAGCTGTTTGACTAATATACAAATCAGGAGCCGTCCCTCTCTCATTGCCTCCTCCTGCTCGAAACCCTTCATTCAAATAACCGTTCGCTACAATAAAGGAATGCTGTCCGTTCTGCGTCTGGATTGTTATTTCCTGCCCCGGCTGAATAAGGTCTTCTACTGATTTGGACAGCAGCACAACCTTTCCTTGTTCAAAGGCAGATGTGTCAATAGGCAAGTTTAAGGTTTTATTGATTTCTTCCAAATATGCACTGTCAATTCCAAAAACCCCGCTAAAAAAGTTTTGCTGATAATTTTCTAATTTTGCCGGATCAGAAAAATCAATGCCGTTTACTCCGTCTAATGACGCAAGAAACTCGTGAAATACAGCATCGTCATATACAACATCTGCTGCTACTTGAGGATAAGGTGCATAGGTCAACCTCAAATTCTCAATGCCGTCAAGCTGACCAATCTCTGAAACCATTTCGCTGGAAATTAAATCTTCTCTTTCGTGGATACTATATGTGAGTGCAAAATCGCTTACTCCCCATTGGCTCACATAATTCTCCGGGCTTAAACCATGTAATAGCCCTGTGACGACAAGGAACAAGGAAAGGCCGAAAAAAAGCGATGCAAAAACAAGGGTTGTACTCTTAGCATTACGAAAGACATTGTTCCATGCCATTCTGGACAACTTCATTTTGCTACAATTTCTGGCGTTGCTCTTTGTGCTGGCTGCTGTATATTGGAGTGCTGCTATTGGTGAAACATTTCCGGCAATTTTGGCGGGCTTCATGCTTGCAATCATAACGGTAATGAACGTAAATATGGCCGCTCCTATGAAAATAAACGGCGAAAAAGATACTTTTGTTCCCACATCAGAATTTGTTGAATACATCATATTCAGGAAGTAAGGAACAATGCCAAAGGAAACAACCGCACCAAGTAACAGACCAATCGGAATACCAATACAAGAGATTCTGATTGCCTGCTTATAGATAATTCTCTTTATCTGCCTTTGGGTCGTTCCAATCGTTTTAAGACGGCCATAGAATTGCACATCTTTTACGACAGAGACATAAAGAATATTATAAATCAGCAGATAGCCACTAAAGGATATAAAAACTGCTAAAATTATTACAGCTAAAATAATAGTTCCACCATTTGCCTGTTCTAATGGTACAATTTCAAATGTTTGCCCTTCTGTAAAGTCAATCTCACGCCGCAATCTTTCACAGTTTTTGTCAGCATTATCATTGCCTTGAAAACGGATCATTGCCGTAACACTATTATCCAGTGATACATTTAAGCTATCCTTAAAAACGGATGAAACATAAACATAACCACGATTATTTGTGCGCATTGGAATGTAGTCCGTATAGTAGCCCGACAGCAAAAAGGTGTCTGAGACATAATTATAGCTATCGCCAATTTGGTACGACAACACAATCTCCATCCCTATTTGCGGATCAGAAATGCCCATCTGTTCAAGCACCCATGTAGGTAGCATAATTTCGTTTTTACTTGATGGGTAATTTCCTACAACACTTGATATAGTAGGCAGACGGTGGGTTCCCCACTCGGTATCATCTATCCAAACTATACCTAATCTCGCATTTTGCAGTTGCTCTGTATCAACACTGCCTAAACGCTGCTGTATACCTACGTCAAGGACAAGGTTTGATTTTGAAATTTCAACCAACTGATTTTCTGTTACATTTGTGATTCCGACATCAGCGGTAGTTCCCATTAACCGAATTTGTTGCATTTGGTAGGTTTCAAAGTAACTAAAACCAATACTGAATGTCGCAGTTATCATAAATGCAGTTAGCACAAGAGCAATGATTGCAAATAAATTACGCTGCCGTTCACGATGCAAACTGCGCTTTGCCAGCTTCTTTTCAATGTCACTGGTATCATTTTCAAAAGGCCATGTCATAGCTTGCCACCTCCTTATTCCACAATCCTGCCATCCTCAATGCGGACAATCCGATCTGCAAGGCGGGCTATGTCGTCATTGTGGGTAATCATTACAACGGTTTGACGGAACTCCGCGCTGGTGCGCTTGATAAGTCCCAGCACCTCGGCGCTGGTCTTGCTGTCAAGGTTACCGGTTGGCTCATCGGCCAGCACAATAGCCGGTTTGGTAATCAGAGCGCGGGCAATCGCCACACGCTGCTGCTGTCCGCCGGATAGATTGTTCGGCATATTTTTCAGTTTATCTTCCAGCCCCAGTAGATGAACAATTTCGTCCAAAAACTTCTGATCCACCGTGTCCCCGTCCAACTCCACCGGCAGGACAATGTTCTCATACACATTCAGGATGGGAACAAGGTTATAGTTCTGGAAGATAAAGCCGATGTTGCGGCGGCGAAAGATGGTAAGCTGCTCGTCGTTCTTCTTTGCCAGTTCTTCGCCTCGGACAATCACGGTTCCGCTGGTGGGAGTGTCCAACCCGCCCATCATGTGAAGCAGGGTGGACTTGCCGCTACCAGAGGTTCCCACAACAGCCACAAACTCGCCGTCCTCCACGGAGAAATTTACGCCGTCAAGGGCGCGGGTAATGTTCGGTTCTGTACCGTAATACTTTTTCAGGTCAATCGTCTGTAAAACGCTCATATTCAAAACTCCTTTCAAGGCTTCCTACCTGTTGATAAGTGTATTGTAAAACCCAAATGTCCGCGAAATGTTACAGCGGCCCAAAAATTTCATTGAAAATCGGGGTGAAATGTTACAGCGCTCGGACATTTCAAAAATTTTTTTGAGAAATGGCGAAAAAAGCGGGGCAGCACTCGCCGCCCCGCCGATTCCATACGATTATACTGTCACTTTGATTTGTTCAACAAGAGATTTCATTTTAACGAAACTTTAGTTACATTGATTCACTCAATCGCTTTAATACGCTCTACTACAGACTGCTTCGCTAAAATGTGTCTTTGATACACTGTTACTACTATATGAACCACAAAAACAAGCACGAAATACAGGAGTAGAAACGGCCACGGGAAGCGATAGGAAATATAGGATAATCCGGGTATTTCTGCGATCTTGTTGCATAAAAGGAACCCCAGCGGTATGCCTTCCACACAACTCCCTATTAAACTACCAAAAAAATAAATCCTGTTTTCTGCACTCTGTGTTTGATAAATTTGTACTTTCGTCATACCAGCGGCCTCTAACAGCGCATAGTCATGGCGGCGTATAACGGTGTTTGTAATGCAAGTATTAAGCAAATTGACAAAAGCAAACAAACATATCAACACTATCACTGCTGTAACAACAATTTTGGCGTTATAAAAATACGCCTGATATTCAGATAAATCATCCGCAAATATGGAAGTATTTATACGGTTATCCGAAGCCACCAGTGCCTTAATTTCCTCAACAGCCTGTTTCGTTTGCATATCTTCAGTACAAATGTACCATGCCAGATCACAATTTATTTCTGCTAAAAAGTCCAGATATTCAGGGGTCGTATAGAATACGCTACCTTTGTCCTTATTTTCGATGAAACCACATACTGAAAAATCAATTTCTTTTGTAGACATTCCCGTATTTACTGATGCGGAAAAATGATCTCCCAAACTCAGGGAAAGACCTGTTTTTTCATAGTAAGGAGAGGCACGATTTATCACAATCGGAATAGTGCTGTTTGTATTTGGAGAATAAGGCATATCACCCTCAACCAGTTGGGTTTCAAAACTGGTTGTGCCGACAATACTATTGATGGATAGTTCATATCTATTCTCAGGTTGACCGGGAACGACGATCTCACAATCTAATTTTTTGGATGGATAAATTTCTGTTACACCAGAGATATTTTCAATCTGCGCTTTCAATTCCTCCGTAAAAGGACTATCTTTCATCAGTTCAAGAGTAGCGTTTTCGGCAGCTGTTGAGTTCAGTTTAAGATAAATGCTGCTGTTTTCATAATACGGTTGCCGGACAAGCTCTTTTATATCAATAGCCGAAACTACCGAAAAGACTACAAATACAAGGACTCCGCTCAACACAAGGGATAGCAGCGTATAAAATGCCTTTTTACGGTTACTGAAAAAGTATTTTTTTGCCAAACCATTAGGATTGATACGACTGCTTTTTTTGAAAATTTTAGCTGATTTTATTTCCTCTGTCCTCAATGCCGCCATAGGGGATAAAGACGCAGCCAGTTTTGCCGGTGTACGGAATGACCAAAAAACAATGAACCATACAAAAGCACCGGAAAGCAATGTGCAGGCCACACTGGGCACCAAATATAATTTCAAGGGTAATACACAATTAAAAAGAAAACCCAATAGCAAACCGCCTAAAATATACTTCCAAGATAACTGTTTTCGCTCGTTATGAATGACTGCTTTGATCTGTCGGTAGGTCGCTCCCACAGTCCTCAACTGTGCAAATTCTCGTGTGCGCTGTAATATGGAAATATACATGATATTTTTAATAGCGATTCCTGCTGTGAGTAGCAGAACAATAGCAATCCCCAAAATTACACTAAGTATTTCCTGTGTGTTATCGACACGAGAGATTATCTGTGTATCTATTGTGGCATTACAAAGTAAGATAGTCGAAAATGCTAACAATAGAGAGGCAATAAACATGATAATCCCTGCGAGGAAATTTCGTTGTTTATTTGCGGATAGACTTTGCGTCGCTAATTTTTTCTCCACTTTGTGAGTATCATTTTCAAAAGGCCATGTCATAGTTGTATCACCTCCATATTTGATAAGGGTATTGTAAAACCTAAATGTCCGCGAAATGTTACAGCGGCCAAAAAATTTCATTGAAAATCGGGGTGAAATGTTACAACGCTCGGACATTTCAAAATCAGTCTGCCATTTTGATCCGTTCCACCAACGAATTTCTGCATTGAATTTTTAGACAGATAGCAGAAATTATAATAGGTGTTATTATTAAGCAGACACCGTAAATCAGTAATGGAATAAAAGGAAAAGTATATTGAAAATAAGTTAATCCATTCGCAGACAATATCCGTACTAACAAATAACCCATCAAGGTTCCTGCCACAACCGTAATAATCAAGCATGGAATAATCAGTAAGACACTTTCATGCAGCAGCATTTTCTTTATCTGTTTTTTTGTCATACCGATAGATTCCAATATTCCAAATTCTTTTCTCCTTGTACTGATACGACTAATCAAGGTGTTTGTCAGATTAAAAATGCTAAACATAATGACAAAGGCAGATACCCCATAAACTTGTACGCTGGTATTATGAATCGTATTTGCCGAAGATGCTTTTACCTCTTGTAAGGTTTCCATTACCAAATCAGGGTGTCGGGACAGTATATTATTTAATTTGCTTTCTACTGATTTACCCACTTTTTCATATTCAGGTACGGACAAAGTTAAGGAAGCTGTTAAATCCATATCGCCCCACAACTTTTCTATGGTTTCTTTGGGGAGATAAAAGCCCTCATTCATACTTTTTTCGGAAGTACCGGCAATCAAAATATCTATGCTGTGTTCAGCCCCATCAAACCATCGTAATGTCACTTTTTCTCCTATTGACGGGCAAGCATGATAGACTTCTTTCTGTACGCTTGTTCCTAATATAACCATAGCGTCTTGTTTCACCAATGTTTCGTATGTCCAATCAACAGGAAGCGTTTTCAAAATTTCCTCCTGATTATCAGGCGTAATCGGAATAATGGGAATTTCTAATTGTTCATCGTGATACTCAATAATGGCTGCGGTTCTCTCCGTAGCATAAATCTCTTTAACTTCCGGGATTTGTTGCAATTCTTCCATGAGTTCTTGTGAAAAAGGCGTATTAACTTGATACTCCGAAATACCATACGGTTTCGGGTTGACTAATGTATTGTGGTTAATCGTAATATAATATTCTCCATCTTCCAAATTCCCCATTCTTGCAAAGGAATCTGGATTCCATGATGATATAAAAGTGGCTCCAACCATAAATAAAATCCCGCCGATTGCAAGCGAGGCAATCGTCAGATTGTGTTTTTTTCGATTCTGCTTTTCGCTCAATACGGCTAAAGAATACGGTGAGAGCCGAATATGATTTTTCCTATTCTGCACTCTACTTTCTTTTAGTTCTGGATCGTTTCCAACATATTTTGTTGCTTCAATAGGGGAAATATTTGAAGCTATTTGTGCGGGCTTGTATACGGAAATTTGTACGATGATAATGCCTAATATTATTGCTAAAATACTTGTGGCTATGGCATTGATAATCGTTATTCCATTCGGCTCTAACAAATATGCAAATATGATACCTACTGTAATACCGGCAGGTATTCCGAACAGGCAGAAACGATACCCTTCTTTACGAATCATCCGCTTAATTTGTTTTTCTGTCATGCCAATAGTTTTGAGCTGTCCAATCTGCGATACTTGATTTGATACCGAAAGGTAGAACACACTGTATATGACAATTCCGCTTGAAAATGCAATAAAAAGAGTAGCTAAAAGAACACCTCCCATTCCTGATCCACTAATAAGTGAGGAACAGAATTTGCTATTAAAATAAAGTTGGTTCCTGCTTATGTCTTTGGATAAAGCCAGACAATATACTGTATTCTCAAAATCAATAAGTCCCATTTCCGTGGCACCATTTACACGAATCAAGGCACTATATGGAATATCCGATAATAACACACCCTGTTCTGCATACGCTGGGGAGACATAAAAGTAAAATGTTCCTGTTTCCACATTATCAGTAAAACCAGTAATGATGAAATCCTCTGTTTTACTCCCCGCCGTTGGTAAAGTGATGGTATCTCCTATATTTAGCTGATACCCCAGCTCTAATTGAACATTTTTATCAATTACAATTTCATTGTACTGTTCTGGACAGGTTCCACTGACTAATTCATAGGATTTTATAATTCCAAAACCAGTCGGCATATAAACCGCTTCAAATTTGATCCCATCCATCAGAAAACTATCACTATGCTTATAGGGTACAATATCTTCAAGATCAGGTTCTTTTTTCAGAACTTCTATCTGTTCTGCTGTAAGCCCCCCGATGGTAGCTTGCTGCATTTGATTCAAAATCTTTTGTTCACTAATTTTGCTGCCTTGTTGGAATAAGGAGATTCCCACAATCAAACTAATTGCCAGCGCAATGGTCAAAACATTAAAAAAGCAAAAAATACGATTTGAAGATACATTGCGTTTTGCTAATTTCTTTACAATGGCGCTGGTGTCATTCTCAAAAGGCCATGTCATAGTTGTATCACCTCCATATTTGATAAGGGTATTGTAAA
>ENA-OOZY01000726-OOZY01000726.1-human-gut-metagenome-genome-assembly--contig:-NODE-726-length-22574-cov-2.744260_pt1 | contig 22574 bp, 18 predicted proteins | sample MGYA00241047_ERZ501410 | MGnify/ENA primary metagenome ERZ501410 (study PRJEB25962, sample SAMEA2042621) | human gut metagenome | biome: human gut; feature: human-associated habitat; material: faeces... | reverse complement strand
TCCCCGCTGCGAGGCGGGGAAGTGCCACGGGGCACCCGGACTAACGCACGCTGTCCGAATAGCTTCCGGGGGTGTTTCCCCGCCCGGCGGCGTGGGGCGTGTATGCGGACGGGGGGACGGGGCGGCATGATGCAAATGCCCCGTCCCCGTGCGTCACGGCTGCTGCGGGTCGGGGTACGGCTTCTCGTTCGTGGCCTCGGTTCCGTCAATGATGATGGTGCCGTAGATGAAAGTGCACATCCCGATGCAGACATTCGACGGTGTGCCGCCGCTATAGGTGTTGCTGGTGAGGGTGATGCTGCTGCCGGATGCGGTTGATGCGACATATCCAATGATGCCGCCGGCGTAGGAACTACTATGTCCGTTGGTGCTCACGTCTCCGGTGTTCGTGTTGCCGGAGAGTGTGCTGATGGTTCCGTTGTCTATAGCACACACGTACCCGGCAATGCCGCCGACGTAACCCAGATACCCATTCCCCGTGGCGGAGACGGTGCATTGGTTAGTGCAACCCGTGATGGTGCTTTTCGTTACCTGCCCGGCAATGCCGCCCAGATAGCCTTTTTTACTTGTAGCAGCGAAGCTGACGGAGCCGCTGACGGTGATGTCCTTCACAGTAGCCCCATAGAGGTACCCGAACAGTCCGGCTTCTGACGTTGTGGTGCATTTCAGGTTGCTCACGGTGTGATGTTGCCCGTCGAAGGTTCCCTTGAAATTTCTGGAGGGGGTGCCGATGGGCTTCCATTCGTGATGGTTGAGGTCGATGTCGGCGGTGAGCTTGAACGTGTAGCCCTCAAAGGCGTTGTTTTGCTGTGCCAGCCATGCCAGCTCGGGGGCGGAGGTGATTTCCACCTCGCCGGGGGAGTTGGCGACGTAGCCCGCGGGCTGGGAGGTGGCGGTGCCGTCCCACACCAGCTCGGGGATTTCCTCATTTTCTGCCTCTCCTGTCCATCCGTCGCTTACTGTTACAGACAGCTTGGCGCTGGTGCTCGGTACGGTTGACGTATGCAGGATGCTGCCGCTGATGTTGGTGCGCTTGTTGCGCTTGACAGGCATGTTGGCAGGGATGGTGAAATCATTCAGATTGGTAGCCTGATCATTGTCGGTAAATGTCAGTTTGATTTCGCCCAGCGTAGTCTGACCCTCGGCAGGGGTGAAGATATAGTCGTAGAACAGGTTGGCTTTACGGTCGCCGTCGGCGGTGGGCAAGGTGTTTACGGTAGGATTCACCTCTACCGTTCCTGTCGTTGCGCCTGTTTCGACACTGAATGTTTGGGGAACTTTGTAGGTGAGCGTCATGGATGCCACATTATCACGCAGGGCGGTGTTTTTCTCAATGACGTTGATTTGTCCGAACGGGCGTTTCAGTTCGACACTCTTTGCGAAAGCACCTGTTTCTTTTTTGATGGGAAGGCATGAGAAAAATGCGTCACGGGCATCGTCGTTTATCACATAGTTCGTTCCCTTCTTTACCAGAGTTACTCCTTTCAGACCGTTAACGGAGTTGGTCACATAATAATAATCCGCATAGTGGGTGTAGGCGTTGGGGGTGGTTACCGGAGTGCCCGTTTCGCTACCCGGCACGAAATCCGCCCACAGCAGGGCCTTGTAATCTTTGGCTTCTGTCAAATCGAATGTAAACTCAACGGCAGTAGCATCCTTCGCTATCTTTTCATACTTACAGATAAGGGTAGGCACATTCCCCGTGCTCCACACTTCGAGCACATAGCGCAGCTTGTGGTTTTCGGGAATGGTGACGGATGCGGCGCGTGTCTGTACCGCCTGATCGATGCTTGCGCCGATGCGCACGCGGTTGTTTGCTTCGTTTTGCGGCCCGGCGGCTTCGTCCTGGCTGCACGAGGTTATCAGCCCCACAAGGGCGATGAACCAAAGGTAAAGATGAAACTTTTTCATACTCTTCATAATTTAATTTATTGGTAATTCACTTGTTTATTTAATGTATCAGACCGTCAAGGTCTATGTCGATGTCCTCATCGTCGAAATCGGGGTCGATGCCGATGCCCGCATCGTAGCGGTTGGTCAGGAAGTGTCCCCGGACGGTGGTGAGGTGTCCCCGTCGGTAGGGCACGTCGATGCCCGTCGTGCGGCTGATGCCCTTGCCTGCGTCGTCTTTTATCTCGATGTTCAGCGGGATATACGATTCCTCGCCGTTGACGAAGATATAGTCCGATGCGATGACGCATTCCCCGCTGCCGTTGTCCGCCACGGTGAGCGGTGCGGTAAACGCCACGCCCATTTCCGAGCGTTCCGGTTTTCCGGTCAGCACGTTGAAGCCCAACGGAAAGAAGAAACCGTAACTGACGGTGATTTCGTAGGCTGCTCCTCCGGCACGCTGCTGCTGTGTCTTTTCAAGGAATTTCTGCACGTCGGTAGCTATCAGCTCGTACTTTGCCAGCGGGCGCACCATGTCCACTTCGACCTGTACTTTTGCATTCCACTCGTTGCGGTAGGGTCGCAGGTCGAGGGCGGCGGTGCCGTAAAGGCAATCCCGGTAGTCGGTGCTGCCCGTATAGGGGGCGGTGCAGGCGACGCATTGCAAATCTTTCGTACCATAATAGAGGTCGGCATCCGTGCCCGCCCTCACGTAGTCCGTCCACACGGCAAGGGTGTATTCCACGGCGTGCAGTTTCAACCGGATAGGCAGCGTGATTTTCTCAGTGCCGTCCTCTTCGGCATCGTCCACAATGCTCACTTGCCGGGATTCCGGCTTGCCGTCGCGCCACGCTTCGATGATGAAGCGACGGCGGTAACCGGAAGCCGCTTTCGTAGTTCCCGAACGGGCATTTTTCTGCGTGATGATTTCCAGCGGAACAAGCTCCAAATCGAGCGTGACTTCCGTGTTGACTTCTACCAGTGTGGGGTCAATACCTTCCTCACCGTCTTCTGTCATGGACGGGTAATCGTGTACACAACCGGCAAGGACAGTTGCCACGACGATGGCGATAAATCCGATGTAGTATTTCTGTTTCATAAGCCGTTACTTTTTAAGGTTAAAACGATAGACCACAGACAGCCCTATACGGGTGATCCCCCAGTAGTTCTTCGTCCGGGTGTCGATGCGTGCGCCGTTGTCTATATTATAATAGGTGTCGTAGCGCATATTGGCATAGCCTGCGCCGAGGGTGAACTCGCCCGCCCAATGCTCATTAAAGGGTAACAGATAACCGTAGCTGATGCCTGCGCCGAGGAGCGGACGATCGGTGTCTTGATAACGGTCACGGTTCCACTTCACATTGAACCAGCCTACGTGGGCATGAACACCGAAGAAATGCCCTTCTCCGGGTTTCGAAAGCCAGTAGCGGGCTTCGGGCTGAATGGTAAAGGTCTTTATGGCGTGTTTGTCGCTCACATACCACGGACACCACAGTATCGGCAACTCTACGGAGATATGTTCGCTCACCTGCACATCCGCTGCCACATTGAGAATGGTTCCCGCCCAAGCGGCAAGGTTGGTCTTCACTCCTAAGTAACGCCCGGAGGAAAAACTCTCGTCTCCGCTTATTGCCGATACCCATTCCTCTTGCTCTTGTGGAGCTGTTTCGCGAGTTTCAGGAGAAATGGCGGTGACTTCCTTTTCTGCGGTTACCGGTGCTTCCTTCCTGTCGGGGGCGGGTACTTCCGCTTTGGAAACGGAGCTTATACTATCTTCGGAAACGAAAACAGGAACTGTCGGCGAGAAGCCCAGCGTAACCACTTCGCCCCACAGGGAGTGACAGGAAGAATGATTCACCGTCTTGAAATGTCGCTCACGAAGCCCCAGCGTGTTTATCAGGTAGCCTTTCAGGTTATTACTTCGCCAGTACGCCAAACGGCGATTGGCAGCATCGGTGGCGGCGGAACCGGAATAGCCGTTCACATACAGGGTATCCTTTCCTTTCTGAAAAGCACACAGCCGCTCCCGCAATAATTGCAAGGAACGGCTGTTTTCTTCATACTGAGTTTTGAACATCCGGATTCCGGAAGGAAACCGAAAGACAAGAAGGCTGTCGTGTGCGATAGGGCCGACAGATTCCTGTGCCTGTGCAGGAGGCAGGAAAATCAGACCGGTGCTCCATAACAACAGGACAGCCACACTTCTGCTGAATGATATGATTCTATTCTTTATCATCTTGCATTATATTAAGTTAATAGTAGTTCGGAGGAAAACAATAACCGGCGTACATACCGGTAAGGCACATACGGACAAGTCTGAATGAAGACGTGTATAAGGAAAGATAAGGGCACACAAAATTGCACGAAAAAGAGCGAAAGCGATTTCGTGAAACTGCTGAAAATTAGAGTTTTATAAGCTAAATATTGGCGGTGCGCAGAGAGAGAGTAGCAAAATTATTCATTCTGCCAAACCTTCGGGTTAAATTATTTGTATTTTTAACATTGGCTCCCATTTTCGTTCTCTGTTTTTCATTTAACGCACATTTTTGCTTTTGGCGCAAATATATGAAAATTATTGTTATCTCGCTCAAACTTTGCATTTTAATTTTTTAAAAATATTTTCTCACATTCCTTACCCTGCTAATAAACCGGGATTGCTTTTGCTTTCATTAACACGTCATCAAGTCAAAGAACCCGTTGCCAGTCACTGTTTATTCTCTCTGAATTACAGACCTTCATCGTCCGAAATTAAGTCATTTTCATCTTTCGTCCCACTCTTTTTTCCCGATGGCAGCTTTGGCTTTCCCGGTGGTAGGATATTCTTTCCGAGCGTATCTTTAATATTATTAAGGATATAAAATTCTGTTGTTCTAAATCCTTATCCCTTTATTTTCCGTTTTCATGGGACGGGCAATGGAAATATTCTCTTGAGGCGCATCTTCTGCTGCCGTTTGCATCTGTTTTTCCGGCGGTTTCAGTTCCAACTGTATTTTCCGCTCCAATACTGCCACCTCCGATTTCAGTTGCTTCAATTCATCCTCTTTCTTCCACGTTCCGCCGACAATCTCCCGCAGCGTGGGCAAATCCTTCTCCAACTTGGCATTCTCCGTCTTGTACTGTTCAATCTGTTTCGGGATACGTTCCAGCGCATTGAGGAAATTCGTTGCAGCCGCCTTGTGGTCGGACATTGCCAACTGCCCGTTGTTGTAGGTGTACTTGTATGCCCCTTCGATGAAAAAGCGGTTCTGTTTCACCTCTACGCCTTCACGGATGGACTTTTCCGTTTTTACCAATATAGGGAAACCGTACAACTCACCGATGGGTGTGTATTCGCCGCCCGTCTCGGCATTCTTGGCTATTTCCTGCAACCGTGTGCCTACACTCTTGGCATCGGTCGCCGTCAGCCCGTCCAGCCGTACCGGATTGCGGTAGTAACCGTCCTCATCGGTTTGCGCCCGTGAGGTAAAGGTGGCGTAGTCTGCGGTCAGCTTGGCGATATGCCCGTTATTCTCTTCCAGCTTTTTGGTGTGTGATTCCAATTTCCACGTCGAGCCGCTTTTGTCCTTGTAGAAACTCTTGCGCTCGCTCTCCAAAGCCGCCACTTTCTTTTCCAGCTTTGCCTTGTCCAACAGGTCGGTATTGCCCGACAAAATCGCCATGTACTCCGAGAAGTTCATGCCTGATTTCTCGTCCATGCTGCCCTCGTCGATAACACGGGCACCCATCGCGCCGCTTTTAAGCTGTGAAATAAACGTCTGCTTGCAGTGCAACAGGTTGAACTTGTAGCTGTCCAGCGATTTTTCCACGGCATAGATAATCACATCCACCTTGTTATTAGCGAAAAACTTGGCTATTTCATTGCCTTTGCGGACTGCCCGTCCGTCCCGTTGGGAAAGGTCGGAAGGGCGCCACGGTGTGTCCAAATGATGAAGTGCTACCGCCCTTTTCTGTGCGTTCACGCCCGTTCCGAGCATACTCGTGGAGCCGAACAGTACCCGTACCTTTCCCTCGTTCATGGCATCAATCACCGCCTTGCGTGCCCTTTCCGTCTTACACTCCTGAATGAAACGTATCTCGTTTGCCGGAATGCCGTAGTCTTCCATAAGTTTGCGTTTTATCTCGCTGTACACGCTCCACTTTCCCGGCTGGTACGTGCCCAAATCCGAAAAGACGAACTGTGTGCCTTTCTGTGCGTCATACTTTTTATAGTATTCCGCAATCTGTGCGGCGCAGTGCGAGGCTTTGTTGTCGGGATGGTCTTCGTACTTTTCCGGGTTTATCATGCGCATATCGAGTGCCATCTTACGGGCATAGTCGGTGGCAATCAGCATCTTCGCCTTTTCCTCCGTTTCCGACAAAGGTAAACGCCCCAATATTGTGGCATCCCCTGTCTGGGCGAACTGCATCAACTTTTCAATAAACTCCGCCTGCTGCGGCGTAGGCGGGATGTTGTGCAGTATCTCGTTCTTCTCCGGTCTGTCCACCCCTACATCTTCTGCCGTGCGGTAGTCGGTTATCTCGTTATAGAACGCCGCCAGCTCCGGGACTTTAATGAAATAGCGGAACCTCTCTTTCTGTACGATGTTGTTCGTGACCGAGAACTCGAAGTCAGTGGTCTTCTTGGCGAAAATCGCCGCCCACGCATCGAAACAGTTGATGTTCTGCCGTTCCAGCTCCTTCGGACGCAGGTACTTGAACAGCAGGTAGAGTTCGGTCAGCGAGTTGGAGATGGTCGTTCCCGACAGGAACGTCGCCCCCAAATCCTTTCCTGTACGTTCCTGAATGGTACGCAGGGCAAACAGCATATTCAGCGCCTTTTGGCTTCCCTCGCTGTTTCCCAGCCCCGCCACCCGGTCGTGACGGGTGTTGAATGTCAAGTTTTTAAACTGGTGGCTCTCGTCAATGAACAGGTGGTCGAGGCCCATCTGCTTGAAATCCACCACGTCGTCCGTGCGCGTTTTGATGGCGTGTTCCACCTTTTCCAGCTTGGCGAGCAGGTTGATTTTCCGCTTCTCCAATCCCTTCAGCATCCCTCTTGATACTTCCTTACCTTGTGCCCTCAGAACGTCCAGATTCTCTTCCACCGAATCCAGCTCCTTTTGCAGAATCTCCTGCTGCACGTCCGTCGGCTGGGGTATCTTCCCAAATTGGTCGTGCGACATGATGACACAATCCCAATCGTTGTTCTTAATGTTATTGAAAAACTTTACCCTGTTTTCAGGTGAGAAGTCTTTTTCAGTAGCGTAGAGGATTTTGGCGTTGGGGTATGCCGTGCGGTAACACTCGGCAATCTCCCCGACGTTGGCTTTCAGCCCGATAATCATCGGTTTATGCGCTAATCCCAGCCGCTTCATTTCTTGCGCTGCAAGGCTCATAATCAGCGTCTTACCTGTTCCGACCTCGTGGTCGCATATCCCGCCTCCGTTCTGTTTGAGCATCCATACGCAGTCTTTCTGGCTCTGGTACACCTCCTTGATGCCGTACCTTTTTTCAAGTGCTTTCAAGTCCAGACCGGGAAAATCCTGATGCGAACCGTCATAGGCGGGACGCACGAAACAGTTGAACTTGCGGTTGTACATCTCCGCCAACCGCTGCTGGAACTCCGGCGACTGGTCGTTCAGCCAGTCAGTGAAGCCATTACGGATTTCGTCAATCTTCGCGTTGGCAAGCTGTATGGCTTCGCTGTCCCTTACCTTTATGTCCCTGCCATACTCGTCCTTTCCGATGCTTTTACTGATGTCCGGCACGGTATTGACCAACGCGTGTTTCAAGAGGTTGATACCGTCATACTTCCTGTATTGCCCCTGTACGGCATACTGGTCGGTGATTCGGGTGTTCTTCTCCCGGCATTTTACCGAATACTCGTCAATGCTCTCCGAATAGGAAATAGTCACGTCCGTGTCGAACAGGTGCTTGATGTAAGCGGTGTACATCCCTGTCGGAATCCAGCGTTCCCCGAAATTGAAATCCAGTTCGTCAAACGTAATCGGGCGTGGCATTGCATCCCGAAGCGCCGAGAGCGAGGCTTCCACCTCCGGCATCCGCTCGTTACCCTCATTATTCGCCGCCCAACGGAATATATTCTCCATTTTCTCCGCTACATTCCCGGCGATGAAACGGTCTTTAATCTCGTAGTTGTCCACGAGCGGGTTGAAGTAGATTTGCCCTTTCAGCCTTTCTACCAGTTCGTCCTTGCTGTTGTCCGACAGCGATTCCATATAATCGAGGTTCACCGCCCCGTAACGGTTCAGTGAAGCGGACAAAGCCTCATGCGGCGTATCCACGTGCGTAACGTCATTCAGGGCGAAAGCCACGGGATGGTCGAAAATGTCCGCCTTGATGAACTGCCCGTTTTCGGCGCGTTCCAGCGAGAGCATGTCGCGTCCCGAAGTGTCCATAAGCAGGAACTTCACGTTCGCTTTGGCGTTCAGCCGCCCGTAGCGTTCCACGAAAGTGTCGTAAGAGGCGTTCAAGGCGGCACGCTCCGGCTTGTTTTCCTCGTGCATCTCCGCCTCGTAAATGTAGAGCCGCTGGTAGCTGTCGCGCATAGTAATATAAAGCTCCGCCTTTTCCTGCTGTGCCTTGTTCAACTCCAACGGGTGGAAGGTCGCCCCATAACGGGTAATGCCTTTCAGATAGCCCACCTGATTGCCGTCCGCCACCATCATGCCCTCTTTGTGGTGAGGTTCCAGTTTGCCCATCAAGGGACGGGGCTTCATCAATTCCGCTTCTATCTTCTCCGCTTCTTCCCGCTCTCTAATCTCTTGCAGGCGGCGTTCATTCCGGTGGCGTTCTTCCTCAAAACCGTCAGCAACAGGAACGGATGCTTGTGAGGTACGTTGTTCTGGTAAATCCTCTGCCTTGTCCATCCTGTTCTGCCGAGTTGCAAAGTTTTCCTGCCTTAACCGTTCCCTTTGTCCTGGAGAGAGCTGCGCCATCGTTTCGTAGAATCCGTTGATGGGCGGGTTCGTGTCCCAATTAATAGCGTTGTAAACAGCCTCCATCTCCATGCTTTGAACTTCGGGAGGCGTAACCGTTTCTTGTTCGGGCGGTGCATCCGGTTTCTGCTCTTTCTCCACGACAGGCTGGTCGAACAGGCTCCGGGAAACAGGTGCGGCACGCCTTGCCTTTTTTCCTGACTGCTTTTTCTTCTGTCCCGATTGCGCCAGCCGCCGCTCTTCCTGCGTGAAGTTGAACAAGTCGTACAAATCCATTACGGGAGGGGCAGGCTCCGGCTTCTCTTCTTTTTTCACCGGTTCGCTTTTCAATGCGCCTCGGGGGTAATCTTCCGGCTGTGGCGGATGTTCGTCCCGGAATTTCCGTTCACTTTCCTGCATTACTTCTCCTGCTTCCCGCCAGTCTTCCGGTGTCGGTTCGTACCGGGGCATTCGCTCCTGATGGACAGAAACGGGTGGCGAAGTCTGCCCGACCTGCCGGGATGCCTTTTCTTGATACAAATCCACATTGAGCCGGTTGGCGAAATCCTCAGATAGTATTTTGCGCATATCCCCGGCAATTCCCGTTACGCCGCCCTCATGCAGATAGACCATTGCCGGTTTCCCGTAAGGATCAGTATCCGTTTTCTCCCGTGTGCGGACAATCCGCTGCGGGTATTTCTGGAAATAGGTGTTCGTGACAAAGCCTGCCGCATCCGGTGCGGTGCCGGCAAACAGCTTATCCGTTTCACTGACCGCCTGTTTCTTTTCATTCTTTTGCAGGATGATGAGGTCGCTGCCCACTTCCGTCCCGGCATGGTCGGTAAAGAGGTTATTGGGCAGCCGGATGGCTGAAACAAGGTCGGCGTGTTTGAGCATCTCCATACGGATAGCCCCCTCACGGGCGTTCATTACGCCTTGCGAGGTGATGAACGCCACGATGCCGCCATCCCTGACCGTATCCAGACTTTTCAGGAAGAAATAGTTGTGGATGGTTTTGGCGGCGGCACGGCGGGAATAATTGCCGGCTCCCGTGTATTCGGGGTCAAACACCGCCACATCCCCGAACGGGATATTGGAAGCCGCTACGTCAAAGTAACCTGTGAACGGTTTTTCAATCCGTTCAAATCCTTCCGCCCGTACTTTGTGCTGCGGATAGAGGAACGAGAGCAGCTTGCCAGTAAGCAGGTCTTTGTCAAACGCCATAACCTCCGCTCCCGGAGCATGCGCACCGAAAGCGGAGATGAACACCCCCTGACCTGCCGACGGGTCGAGCAGGCGGCGGGGAGTAATGCCGTTGTCATACAGGGTGTCGGCAAGAGCCGCCACCACTTCGGGGGGAGTATAGAACGCTGTAAGCACCGAACTTTTCAAACTGTCAAAATAGCGTTTGTACTCCCGCTCGTCTTTAGAGTTGTCACGGATTAGCCTGTGCAGCTCCGCTGTTAGGGGAAACAGTTCGCGGTCGGACTTCGTCCACTGTGCGGCATCCATCAGGTTGGCGGCAGGGTTAAGGATGCACTTCAACCCGCCGAAACCGCAGAAGCGGCTAAGTATCTCCCTTTCTTGGGGAGTAGCCGCCCTCTGCTGTTTTTCCAATGTGAATACCGTCCGTATCGCCTCGATGTTGTCCCGCAGCTTCTCTTTACGGTTAAACGCCATGCTCTTCGAGATAAGTTGCGACGGCTCCCGTCAGTTCGGTATAAAGCAGGTCGTATTCGGATGTGTAGGCGAAATTGTCCGTCAGCGGGTATCGGGCGAACACTTCTTCCATTTCCGGTTGCAGTGTCAGGGCGAATGCGGGTGCGTTACCCGGCTCTACTTCATCCCCGAACTCGTTCCACAACACTTCGATGATTGTGTTGTACTTGGAGAAGTGAAGCCCCTCTGTCAGTGCCGCCATTGCCAGCTCCTGTGTCCCCTCCGGCGTATATCCCTCCAAACGGGATTGTTCGTACACGTCGGCGGCATGGTCGGCCCGGCTTTCGATGAAATCCGTGTCGGCGGCTTTGTCGGGATGGTTTTCTTTGAGGTATTTCAGCAGGTAAAGTCCGTAATAGGACAAGTCGGTCGTTTGATTTTTATTATTCATATTTCTGTGGATTTTAGTGGATTATTAAATAAGGGAAAGGATAAATGCGAAAGGCACCCGGCGTCCCCGCCGAGTGCCACCACTAAAATCCACAGTAAAAATCAGCATCAACTATATAATAGTATGAATGACCTTTGACTGTAAATTCAGTGGTAAATATACGCATTATTTCTTTTTTCGCGGGTTCGTCTTCTTGTTTTTCGTATCGGGGAACACGAAAACGGTGTTGAAATCCCCGTCAAAGGCAACGGCGGCACTGAACGGTTTGCCCTGCTTGCTGTTGAAGCCCTTGATAACTCCCGTCTGCCCGCTGGTCAGCAGTTCGGTAATCTCCGCGTCTGTGAGCGTTTTTCCTGCTTTCTGCCGGAAGACGGGCAGCCCGCAATCCGGGTTGCCGCAACGTACCACCTTGCCGTAGAACTGCATCACACCCTTGCCGCACTTGGGACATGTACATCCGGTTTCATTACGTGGAAACAGCTTCTCGGAGGTCAGCAGTTCCGAGGTAATCTGCGAGGTGTACTCCTCAATCCCCTTGCGGAACGTCTCGGCGCTTATTTCCCCGCTTTCTATCTGTGAAAGGGCTGTTTCCCATTCGCCCGTCATTGTCACGTCCGCGATGCGCATCGCCTTGACTACCGAATAGAGGGCAAGCCCTTTTTCGGTGGGGACAAGGGATTTTTTTTGACGCACCATATACTCGCGCTTAAAGAGCGTTTCAATGATGGAGGCACGGGTAGCCGGTGTACCGATACCGCACTCTTTGAGTGACTGGCGCGACTGCTCGTCTTCCACCTCCTTGCCGCAGGTCTGCATGGCGGAAAGCAAGGTTGCCTCCGTGTGCAGCGGTTTGGGCTTCGTCTTCCCTTCGGTCAGCGAACTTGCCTTTATAGGCAGCGTACCGCCTTCCTCCCAACGGGGCAACGCCACCTCTTCCGTGGCTTCCTTCTCCCCATATACCGCACGCCATCCGGCTTGCTTGACAACGGTTCCCTTGACGGTGAACTCCATGCCGCCGCACTCTGCCGATACGGTGGAAACATCCTTGACGCACTTGTCCGAAAAGGCTTCCAGCATACGCCCGGCAATCATATCGTAGAGGATGCGGTCGTCGGCTTCGAGGTTCTTTGCCTTGACCTCCGTGACAAGCAGGGCGTGGTGGTCGGTAATCTTGTTGTCGTCCACGCTGCGGCGTGAGAGACCGCCCATCGTGGAGAGGTAGCCGCCTAATACGGGATGGTTCTTCAAGGTCAGCAGCAGAGTAGGAATTTCCGCAAACACATCTTCGGGGATATGGCGGCTTCCGGTACGGGGATACGTGATGAGCTTCGCTTCATAGAGCTTCTGGGCGATGGAGAGGGTTTTCTCCGCTGAAAACCCGTGCTTTGTGTTCGCCTCTTTTTGCAGCGTGGTCAGGTCGTACAAAAGCGGAGCTTCCTGCACGGTTTCCTTGCACTCCACACGGGTAACGGTCATGCTTCCGCACTCCTTCACTGTCCGGTAGGCTGTTTCGGCTTCGATTTTCTCTTTCCATTTCAAGGCGGAAGAGAATTTCACCACCTCACCGTCTGCCGTGCCGTCCGTCGATAAATGAATCTGGAAAACAGGTTCGGGTACGAAGCGTTTATTTTCAAGATAGCGTTCGCATATCATCGCCAATGTGGGTGTCTGTACACGTCCCAACGAATACGTGCCCCGTCCGGCAGCGATGGTGATGGCTTGCGTGGCGTTAACCCCCACGAGCCAGTCCGCTTCCGAGCGTGCTTTGGCGGCATAATACAGCTTGTCATACTCTGCGCCGCATTTCAGGTTTTCCAATCCTTCGCGGATGGCTTTGTCGGTCAGCGAGCTGATCCAGAGGCGGTCGAAAGGTGTCGCGCATCCGATGTATTCGTACAGGTAGCGGTAAATAAGCTCGCCTTCGCGACCTGCATCGGTGGCTACGATGATTCGCTCGCTTTCACGGAAAAGCCTGGCGATGATTTTGATTTGCGCCACCACGCCGCTGTCGGGCTTGTACCCCTTGTCGGTTTTCACCTGACGGGGTACAAGGGTGAACACGGGAGGGATAATCGGCAGGTTGTCACGGTGGAAACCTTTGATGCCGTACCCGTCGGGCAGGGCGGGCATGACCAGATGCCCGAAAGCCCATGTTACGGTATATCCGTTGCCGGACAGATAGCCTTCTTCTCTTTTTGTAGCACCCACGATACGGGCGATTTCTCTCGCCACGCTGGGCTTTTCAGCCAAAATTACTTTCATACTTCTTTTATTTATTGTGGATTTTAGTGGTTGGGGCGGATGCCCCGGTTATTGATTTTATCTTGATTATTTTTCTGTTATCTGTTGCTTCTCTTTTTCAAGAGCCGCAATCAGTTTACGGTCATAATAAATATGATGTCCTTCTTTCGTATAATACCGTTTGTTTTCTTCCTCGATGGCTTGCCAATCGGCACGCCATACCCAGCGGACAATCACGCAGGGGAGGAATACGGCTATAAGAATGATAAATGCTATCATGATTTTACACGCTCATGCCTTTGGGCTTGTTCAGTCTTCGCTGCTGTGCTCCGGTAGGTTGTGTCTGTCCCTGTCGTAAAGGCTCCCGCACCTTCTTGGTCGCCTCGTTGGTTTTCCCATCGGTATTCACCGCTACTTGCGTGCGGCTTTCGGAAGCCGGGGCGACCACTTTCGCCTGCGACACTTCGGGACTGGTACGGAAGTATTTCGGTTTGCCTGCATCGAAATCATACTTGACGTAGGCGGTATAAGGTTCTCCCTTGCCGTCGCGTTTCATATCCTTGACAAGAATGGCTTTCCCTGCCGTGAAATCTTTCTGCTGTTCCGGCGTGAGCAGCACGCCGCCCATTGTTTTCGGGGCGCGTATATTCCCGTTCTCATCCAGCCATTGGAATTTATAGACCTTCGGTTTCTGTCCTCCTTCCGGCTGGGCAGAGGTCTGCCCGGCGGCTGTTTGTCCGGTTGTGGTTTGGGCTGCAGGTTGAGGATTGCGGGGTTGCCGCGCCGTTTGTCCGTTGCGCTGTCTTTGGTTCTGCCCGTTCTGTCTGGGGACGAACTCCACTCCCCGGCGTTCCACATTGATTTGTAAAGTGGCAATGAACTTCCGTTTTTCCGACAAGACAATTTCTTTGTTGGGGATGGCACGCCCTGCACGCAGTTCGCCTATTTCATGCTCGGTGAATTTAGTCTGCCCGATGCCTGTCATGGTCGGTACATCTTTTACGGGAAGGAATGTTACCTCATTGGTTTGGCGGTCGATACTGATATACGAGGGAATGATTTCGCCCGTTTCCTTATCCGTCAGCTCCACCACACGCCCCATGTTACCCGTTTTTTTCAGGTTTTCTTTGTCTTCGGGGGTGAACGTGTGTCCCATGAACTCTTGGTCGAGTTTCGGCTCTTTGCGGATGGCATGGGGGACAAGCCCGATGCTGCCGTCCGGCAATTCCTTGAACGAGAGGCGTGCTTCCAGCTCGAAGCGTTCGCCGTTGATATAAGGTGTAACGGTGACAAGTCCCGATTTTCCGTAACCCAGCATCTTTTCCAAATCGCCCGATGCTTCGAGCGCCGCACGGTCGATGCCGTACACCTCTTTCATGTCCGACCAGTCAATGCGGCTTTCATCTATCAGGTGCTTTTTCTCATCGGGCTTCTCTTGTGCGGATTGCCCGTTTGGTGTCTGCTCATGTTCCTGTTTTTGCATCTGTTCTTGTTTTCCGGTCTCTTTTTCATCAGGGAACCAATGGTCTTCAACCGCTTGCCAGAAAGGGTCAAGGTCACCGGACTCATTGGGTTCATTGGGGACAGGTTTAACTTCTTCGGAGACAGTTTGTGCCTGTTCCTCCTGCTTTTCATACTTCTCTGTATCCACTCGGTGCGGAGCAAGCAAATCCTTGTTAGCTTCCGGGTCTTTCAGCAGGTCTTTGAACACGTCTATCACCTGTTCCACGGTATCTGCCGCCACACGGTAGAAGCCGAAGCGTTTCGGCTCCTTGCATTGCCGGAAGAAGTTGTCCAGAAAGCTGTCCAATGCGTTGCTGTTCTTGTCGAACTGCAAGAAACTCCCTTTGTTTGCTTCCGTGGCAGCCGTTGTCTTGGGCGTGCCGTCGCTTTTCAGCCCGGCAACCACGCTGATTTCCCCAGTCTTCTCGTCCCGGACAATCAGCACATCCTTTTCGTTCTTCTGATTCTTTTTTTGTGCCATAAGTTGGTCTTCTATTAATTATTAATGGAATTGTTCCGCAGCGAAAGTAAGGGCTATCAACCGTTCCGCAATGGATGGCGGAGGGCGTGGCAGCTTGTGGCTTCCGCATGGAAGTTTGTGGCGTTATGCCTTTCCGTCCTTTGCTCCCTTTTTCTGCTCGAACTCATTGAAATGCGTCCTCAAAAATTCCTGCACGTCCGATTCCTTGTAATAGACCTTGTGCCAGAGCATCCGGTATTTCAGCGTTCCCGAACTGCGGTAACGCTGGATGGAACGCTTGCTCGTGTTGAGTAGCTCGCACAAGTCCTGATTGTCGAGCAGCCGTTCACCGTCGAGGTATTTCACCTCTTTGAGTTCCTTGCCCGTGAGCGAAGCAAGCAACCGCTCGTTCCGGTCGAAGCGTTCCATGACTTGCCGCATCCAGCCCTCGAAAGTTTCCAAATCCAATGCGCTCATTTCTTCTTTCCCCCTCCCGTGCGCAACAGGTAATTGCGTTTGAACTCTTCCACCGTCTGCGCGTCGCAGTTGTAGATGCTTTCCTTTACCAGCCGTTCTACCTCTGAAACGGGATAGCGGCAAGCACCCCCGAAAATGGCGTAACTGATGCGTTTGTTGTCGCGCAGGCGTTGGAGCGTGCGGGTGCTGATGCCCAGCATCCCTTTGAGTTCCCTGCCGCTCATCCATACTTCTGCCGCCGCTTCGTTCTTCTTCTCTTCATTCTGGCGGACATAGCCCGCTATCAAATCTATCTTTGCCGCCAGTTCCTTGTAGGCGGCACTTTCCATCGTAATGATTTCCATATCTGTTGCTTTTTGATTTCGGGGCAAAGTTCCCTTTATTGCATGGGGTGTTTCCACAGGTAGGCAACCACCTATGGAAGATTTTCAGGCAATCCGGGGAAGGTGAAAGGGACAATAGCCACCATGCGGAAGACACAAGCTGCCAACAGCGGCGAAACAGTACGGGGTACGCCTGCAAAGCGGTACTTTTGCCGGAAACTGATATAGAATATGGAAATAGTAATTATCGAAAAGGCGGCTTTTGAAGCCTTGCTTTCCGGGGTGGGCACACTCACGGAGAAAGTGAACGTACTGTACCGCAGGTGCGGCGACAAGAAAATGAGTAACTGGCTGGACGGGGAGGACGTGTGCCGCCTGCTGCACATCAGCCAGCGGACATTGCAGACACTTCGGGATAACCGCCTCATCGGGTTCTCGCAGATAAACCGCAAGTTCTACTACAAACCGGAGGAAGTGGAACGCCTCCTGCCTGTAATCGGTCAGTTCCGAACGGAAAGGGATACGCCGTAATAATTGTATGCCACCACTAAAATCCATCCTATAAGTATGAATGACAATGTTTTGACAACGGACGACGAACGCATCGCGAGTGCCCTGTCCGCACTGCGTAAGGGGGCAAAAGAAGCAAGCCTGCTGGCGCAGAATTATCACCCACCACTGAATGGGGAACGGTACATGACCGACAAGGAGGTGGCGGAACGGCTGAAAGTAAGTCGCCGCACGCTTCAGGAATACCGCAACGACCGGAAAATTCCTTTTATCCTTTTCGGGGGCAAAGTTCTTTACCGGGAAACGGACATTGAAAGGCTGCTGGAAGAATGCTATAAAAAGGCTATCCGGTAAGGCATCAAACAAAAAGGGGGGCAGACCGCCGTACATGGTCTGACCCCCTTTTGTCAGCATGGGAACCCGTTGCCGATTTGCAGGACGATGGGCTGTGCGGAGCGTGTAGATGCTACCGCCTTCTTTACCACCCATTCCCGGAATATCTTTGCAGGCAGGCTGTTCAGCCGGAATGCAAGGGCGGTTATCATCTCCATATTATAGGCATCCGCGCGGTTTCCGTTTTCAAGACGGATATAACGATACGTATCGCTTTCCGATAATACCCCGTTTTTGAAGATAGATTTGATATGGCTGCGTACAGCGCCCGACGTAACACCGAAGAGTTCAGTTATCTCATAATCGGTCATCCAGACATTGGCTCCCGTGATGGAAACGCCGTTTTTACTGATTGATATAATTCCTCTTTCCATGACTGTGTGCATTAAATGACTACATTATTATATTCCTGAATATTTTCCAACTGTGCGGATAAGTTCTCCATATCCTTGTTGAGCTTTTCTTTCGTGATTTTGGCGTAAATCTGCGTTGTCTTTATATTCTTATGCCCCAAGATGGAACTGACCGTTTCAATAGGCACATTGTTGGTCAGGCAGATTTCCGTCGCCATCGTATGGCGGCTCATGTGCCACGTAAGGCGTTTGGTAATTCCGCACCGTTTGGCTACGGCATTGATGCCATACAAACAGGTCATATATGCCGGGACGGGAAAAACTTTGTCGCCTTTTCCAAGTCCTTTATATTTCTCTATAATTTGCAATGGTATGTCCAATAACCGGATATTAGACTGCACGCCTGTTTTCTGGCGGTGCATATAAATCCAAAGGTGGTCGTCAAAGTAGGTGCGCAGGTTCTCTGTCGAAAGGTTGCGCATATCCGTAAAGCTAAGCCCCGTGAAGCAGCAGAACAGGAATAAATCGCGTACCAGTTCCTGCTTGGCATTTTTCAATTTGCCGTTCATCAGCAGATTGATTTCTTCACGGGTGAGCCAGCCGCGTTCGGTATCTTCTTTCTGAATTTCATAATCACAGAACGGGTCACGCACCAGCCAGCCGTTGTTGATGGCGATGGAAACCATTGTCCTGAGCGGACAGGTATAAATCCACACCGTATTGTTGCAGCATCGCTTGTCCACACGCAGGAACATGTCGAAGTCGGTGATGAAAGCCGGGGTAAGCTCTTTCAAAGCGATGTCGCTTAAATGGTAACGCTGGTATATAAACTCTTCCAGGTGTTTATATACGGTCTGGTACTTGCTAAGGCTGGACTTGGATTTCATTCCCGCCTCATACAACTTCTCATAATCCTCGTTGTAACGTTCGAATACTTTCAAGAGGGTGTATTGGCGGTGTTCCAGCCCTAAAAAGGCATTCTTTACTTTCTCTGCCGTCACGTAATTATCCCTGTCCATTATCTCCTGATAATGCCCATTGATTTTCACCCGTATCTTGTCCAGCATACGGTTGGTTTCCAATGCCATTGTGCTTCTGCCTGTGGCACGGCCTGTTTTGGCATCCCAAATTTTGGGGTTGACCGTCAGTTTGCAACTGAACTGCGTTTGCGTTCCGTCGATGGTAATGCGTCCCATGATTGGGGATGTGCCGTCGTTCTTTACTACTTGTTTCTTACAATAGAAAATCGTCGAAAATGTACTCTTCATAACTCTACAATTTTTAAGTTTCAAAATTACGTTGTGTAGAGTTACCTGTTGTTACGCAAAACACTGTGTATCACAGAATAAGAACCGGATTTATAACTTTTTTCTGCCATTTCGCCGAAAATCGCTATCTTTACACCGTATTCGGGGTGATTTTCCTCTTAAAAACCATTCAATCACAAGCCTTTAACTTTTCGCTTCGGTTTCTTATGCGTAACCCGTTGTAGGTTACAAATAGGAAACGCCGCTCCGGTTTAACTTGGCTTTTTCCCGGTTTTCGATGGCTTCACCTTCTCTCTGCTGCAAGTCTCCAACTATCTGTTTTTCAATTCTATTGCGGTGCTTTTCGTTATCTCACTTTTTATTTATACCTTTGTCAACAAAATATCAACAGTCCGAGCCATTCAATAGTTCATTAACGCCTAATTAAAGATGAAAGAAACCATATTTATCTTACTTTTTATCATTCCGGGAATGATAACCATTACTGCTCAAAATGATTACATTGTGAAAACCTTTCAACAGACAGACAGTAATATGAGCGAAGAAGAGCGGTTTGTTGAAAGTAATTTTCCGTTAATAACCTTATGCAAATGGACACCGGGATTGAAATTCATGTTTATCCCCGATGGCAACGATCTGTTTGTACCTATCTTCAATTCTTATGAAACCGGAAAAGAGGCGGACAGCAGCAAACTTAAACACAGATTCTTTGAGTTTCAAGGTATCGAAGAAAAAGCAAAAGAGACTCATGTAGGCACCAATTATTCCACCCGTTTTATCTTTAGCTGTGAAGGGAATAAATACTATTATGAATTTAAGGGGCAGAGACTTGATGACATCTGTGAGCGGAATCCTCATGCCAGTATTAACGGACTGGTATATCTACCTGACGTAGACACTGCACGAAATTTACTTATCGGAAAAGTTGTTTACACAAACTTTACTACTGCACGGGTAGATGACAGTAACAGTTATGCCGGTTATAAAACAATAACCATCCCCAAAGATGAGAAAGTAACCATTACAAATATCGGAGTCGGAAGTAAATCATATCCCGTAAAAGTGATTTTCGAAGATACGGCAGGCAATTCATACTATACTGAAGTAGCCCTGTCGAGAACAAACTCCGGAATGGATAAATCCGACTTTCAGGCAGAGAAGAAAATGAAATATTTTCCGAATGCATTTTCTTTCAATAACCGACAAACACTAACGGCAGAGAACTTAAAAAACAAATACACGGGTATGGCTGTTTATCCCAAACAGACAATGAGTATGAAATGTTTTATAAATGTAGACGGAAGGAAAACAGAAAATCAAGTACGCTTATTACGCTACACTTCACTGCATATAAAAGATATTGAGATAAAACTCCCTGAGACAAAAGCAAAATTAACTCTTGAAGATGTAAACGGAAGTATTTTTGAACTTGAAGTTGATTTGAAATATGACATTATTACCAAAAATGAAAACTATATAGAAGATCTACTGGCTTTTGGAGATATCCGTAAACAGTATCCACATACCACAGAGGAGAACTGGAAGCTCATTTCTCAAGGCGAAGTGCAAGAGGGAATGACAACCGATGAATGCCGTCTGGCACTCGGTAATCCCATCCAGATAGAATTCAAACAAGACACCCGGTTCGAGACTTGGCTGTATGCACGGAAAATGCTGGAATTCGAAAGCGGACGGTTACTTCGTTATAAATAAATAAGGAAAGTAGGAACGGTTTTCTGAAAATAATGCCGTATATTTGTTCCATAAACAATTCTTAAATTCTTAATTTTAAATTCTTAATTAAAGAAATGGGTAGAGTTCTTATTATCGGTGCGGGCGGTGTAGGTACCGTTGTTGCACACAAAGTGGCACAAAATGCCGATGTATTTACTGACATCATGATTGCCAGCCGTACTAAATCCAAATGTGACGATATAGTAAAAGCAATTGGCAATCCCGATATAAAAACGGCTAAAGTAGACGCAGATAACGTAGATGAACTGGTAGCTTTGTTCAATGACTTCAAACCGGAAATGGTAATCAATGTTGCCCTCCCCTATCAAGATCTCACCATCATGGAGGCCTGCCTTAAAGCCGGAGTAAACTATCTGGACACAGCTAATTATGAGCCTAAAGACGAGGCTCATTTTGAATACAGTTGGCAATGGGCTTATCACGAACGTTTTAAGGAAGTCGGATTGACAGCTATTCTCGGTTGCGGTTTCGATCCGGGGGTAAGTGGTATTTATACAGCCTATGCGGCAAAACACTACTTTGATGAAATACAATATCTGGATATCGTTGACTGTAATGCCGGTAATCACCACAAGGCATTCGCTACCAATTTCAATCCGGAAATCAATATTCGCGAAATTACTCAGAATGGCCGTTATTATGAAAACGGCAAATGGGTAACCACTGGCCCGTTGGAAATTCACAAAGACCTGACTTATCCGAACATCGGTCCGCGTGATTCATATTTGCTCTATCACGAAGAGCTCGAATCATTGGTAAAACATTTCCCCAGTATCAAACGCGCCCGATTCTGGATGACTTTCGGACAGGAATATCTGACGCACCTGCGTGTAATCCAAAACATAGGTATGGCCCGTATCGATCCGATTAATTACAATGGCGTAGAAATCATTCCGCTACAATTCCTCAAAGCCGTTTTGCCTAACCCACAAGATTTAGGTGAGAACTACGAAGGAGAAACTTCCATCGGTTGTCGTATCCGTGGTTTAAAGGATGGAAAAGAACGAACTTACTACGTATATAATAACTGCAGTCATCAAGAAGCCTACAAAGAGACGGGAATGCAGGGAGTAAGTTATACTACCGGTGTGCCGGCCATGATCGGTGCCATGATGTTCTTCAAAGGTGAATGGAAACGTCCGGGCGTAAACAATGTGGAAGAGTTTAATCCGGATCCGTTTATGGAACAACTAAACAAACAGGGACTGCCTTGGCATGAAGTGTTTGATGGTGACTTAGAACTATAAGAATGGATTTCTATCGATTATTAAAACTATTCGGTAAACTGAAAAGTCCCAAAGCAAGACTCCTCGGGTTGTATGTAATGCATACGGCCCGAAGAAGATATATAGGAATATATCTGGATCCGGTATTAAGTTGTAACTTCCGTTGTAAAATGTGTTATTTCAGCGATGAGGAAAAAAGAAAAGAGATGCATGGCATACTCTCCGAACAGGACATGGAGACCATTGCCAAAGCTCTTTTTCACCACGCGTTAAAGTTGCAGATAGGATGTGGCGCCGAACCCAGTCTTTACAAAAATCTGACTGGTATCGTTCGTTTAGGCAAACAATACAATGTGCCATACATATCACTCACAACCAACGGTAATCTGTTGACAAAGGAACAATTATTCAGCATGGCAGAAGCCGGTCTGGACGAAATTACGCTTTCTACACACGGTATCCGTAAAGAAACGTACGAACATTTAATGACGAACGGCAAATATGATCTTTTTCTGCAACTGCTGGATAATTTGAAAGAGGTTAAAAAACAATACCCGGACTTCAGAATTCGCATTAACTATACGATGAATGAGGATAACACCGAAGAGTTGAAAGATTTTTGGAAAGTATTCGGAGACATCCCTCTGAACATCCTGCAACTGCGTCCTGTACAGGAAATAGGCAATAGCGAGTATCAGAACTTCAGCCTTCAGAAAATATCCGAATTGCTCGACAGTGTAGTCAATCCGTTAGTAGAAGAATGTAAACGAAAAGGAATCATCTGCATGGCTCCTGAGCATAAGAACCTACAAATACTGGAACAGGAAACACCGGATAAAACGTTTGAAGAACTGACTTACTGTTATGTATCGGCTCGCTCGTGTTGGAATGAAGATTTCGATTATCATACAGAGACTTTCGAATCTTACTGCCGGCGAAAACGAATGGGGAAGTATATATTGCAAAAGTTATTTTCCAGAACAGAGAATAAACTGGATAAACCCAAACATGTGACGAGAAAGATGAACTATTCAGTAAAATAAACCTTATTATAATTATGGGATTAAAGGTAGGAGATAAAGCTCCCGAATTATTAGGAGTAAACGAAAATGGCGAAGAAATACGCCTGAGCAGCTATAAAGGAAAGA